>TARA_R110002050_G_scaffold212781_1_pt1 | contig 16886 bp, 12 predicted proteins | sample TARA_R110002050 | Tara Oceans TARA_R110002050 (sample SAMEA4396988) | marine metagenome | biome: Polar Biome; feature: [DCM] deep chlorophyll maximum layer (ENVO:01000326); material: water (ENVO:00002006), including particulate matter (ENVO:01000060) such as... | depth 25 m
AAATAAAAGGTCGCCTAATTAGTTTTTAGACGACCTCTTTTTTGTGGTACAAAATTTCATTTATATGGAAACACCTAATAAAAATAGGAGATTTACTATATTTACTTCCTTATTAAACAGTATCGGTCCTTATAGTATTTGGTCTGCGGACAATTGTAATCAGTAATATGGCATTTAGATTATCACTACTTCTTTTTATTCTTGTTAATGGTCTGTTTTCCCAGGAAAACAAGATAGATTGGGCTCCTTATCACAAATTTGAAATTGAAGATTTCAAGGGTTCAAAAACCAAAATTAGCGCAGAAATAGACAAGGTTTTTGTTCAGTCAGGGGTTATGCTTGATTTTTCGTTTCAAATGTCCAATGTTGAATTTATGTTTACCAGGAACTTCAATTCCAAAGTGAGTTGTACATTTCAGAGGGATGCAGCCGTGATAATGGCTCCGGATAGTTTGGCGGCGGAAAGGTTGATAGCTCTTGTGCAGTTCGATTTTGATCTTTCGGAACTATATGCCAGAAAGATAAGAAAGGAACTATTCGAAAATAAAAAAACCTTTTCCGATGCTAGTTTTTTTCAGCCATATTTTGATAAAATGATTGCGGAACGAAATAAGATCAGTTCAAGGGTCTATCTAGAAACGGATTTTGGCAACAAGGCAGAAACATTGGAAAAAGAACATGAAGTTGTTAAAAATGAACTTGTACTATTATCAGATTTCTGTAAGGAGTGCAAACCTCCAAAAAAGCGCAACAAAACCAACTGACCAATTCCTTTACAATCTCAACTAATATAATTCCATATATTTTTATACTTCACCAATTCCGTATAGGCATGAAGTATATTGGGAAACTTTTGTAAGGTAATATCTTCCTTTAATACTTTTAATGCATGGTATCTTGCCGTTTTTAAAATATCGTTGTCCTTGATAATATCGGCTATCTTAAGGTTTAGCACACCACTTTGTTGTGTTCCCATTAAATCCCCGGGGCCACGTAGCTTTAAATCCACTTCGGCAATTTGAAATCCGTCATTGGTACTGACCATGGTCTCCAATCTAATTTTTGAATCGGAAGATAGTTTGTGTCCTGTCATTAAAATACAAAAACTTTGGTCGGCTCCTCGACCAACCCGTCCCCGTAATTGGTGTAGTTGCGACAAACCGAAGCGCTCCGCGCTTTCAATGATCATTACCGAAGCGTTGGGAACATTAACACCTACCTCTATGACCGTTGTGGCGACCATAATCTGTGTTTCCCCCTTTACAAATCGTTCCATTTCATAATCCTTGTCAGCCGGTTTCATTTTGCCATGTACAATGGAAATTTGAAAATCGGGCATTGGAAAATCCCTTGCAATACTCTCGTAACCATCCATAAGATCTTTATAGTCCAAGGCCTCGGATTCCTGAATTAAGGGATAGACCACATATACTTGACGCCCCTTTTTAATTTCATCCCTTATAAATTGAAATACTTTTAAGCGGTTGGAATCGTACCTATGTACCGTTTTTATAGGTTTACGGCCAGGAGGTAGTTCGTCTATGGTAGAAATATCCAAATCGCCATATAAACTCATTGCTAGGGTCCTGGGAATAGGAGTGGCTGTCATTACCAAAATATGGGGAGGAATATCGTTCTTGTGCCATAGCTTGGCGCGTTGGGCAACACCAAATCTATGCTGCTCATCTACAATTGCCAGACCTAAATTTTTATAGGCAACCTTATCCTCCAACAAGGCATGGGTGCCGATTAGAATATGGAGCTCCCCATTTTCCAATTGTTCATGAATTACCCTACGTGCCGATTTTTTAACCGACCCGGTTAGAAGGGCAATATTCACGCCAATATCTCCTAAAAGGTCCTTTATGCCCATAAAGTGCTGGTTGGCCAAAATTTCCGTAGGGGCCATTAGACAGGCTTGGTAGCCATTATCTATAGCGAGTAACATGGTCATAAGGGCCACAATAGTTTTGCCCGACCCTACATCTCCCTGTAGTAATCTATTCATTTGGGCGTTACTGCCCAAATCTGCCCTAATCTCCTTAATTACCCTCTTCTGCGCATTGGTAAGTTCAAATGGCAAATGACGCTCATAAAAAGTTTTGAATAGGGTTCCGACCTTGTCAAAATTAAATCCTTTTATTTTCTGTTTATGCAATAAGTTTTTAGAAATTAGTTGTAATTGTATATAAAATAATTCCTCAAACTTCAAACGAAATTGTGCCTTGGCCAATAATTCCTGACTCTTTGGAAAGTGAATATTAAAAAGTGCCTCCCCTTTGGAAATAAGGCTTAATTCATTGATTAGGCCAGGGGATAGGGTTTCCTTAAACCGTCCCTTGGTCTCCAAAAATAATTGTTGAATAAGCTTATTGGTCACCCTATTGGTTACCCCCTTGTTGGTCAGTTTTTCGGTGGAAGGATAAACGGGTTGCATATAGACTTTCAAACCCTTCTCATGGTCTTCCAACAATTCCATTTCCGGATGGGGCATGGAGAAGGTGCCATTGAACCAATTTACCTTTCCGAATATAACATATGGGATGTTTAACTTGAGGTTTTCCCTGATCCATTTTTGGCCCCGGAACCAAACGAGTTCCATTTCCCCCGTTTCATCCATAAATTTGGCCACCAATCGTTTTCCTTTTTTCTGTTCAACCGTTTTAATGTTGACTATCTTCCCAATAATTTGAACATCCGAACTGGTTCGCTGTAATTGGCCAATTTTATAGTATTGTGTTTTATCAATATAGCGATTTGGAAAAAGATTGATTAAATCCTGATAAGTTTGTATTCCAAGTTCCGATCGTAAAGTCTCAGCGCGGTTGGGACCAACGCCTTTTAGATAGACAATGGGCGTTTGTAGTACATTGGAATTCATTGGAATAAACCTGATTATTGGAAGCCCTACTAACAATGGTTAATAAACAAGTAGGGACGACCGGATTTTTTGATGCTATTTTTGACCAGACTAAAATAGCAGTTCCGTTAAACAACTGCAAGTAAGGGTTTATTATTATAGGCCCACCATAGCAAAAGTAATCCATCCTTGGTCCAATCGTGTTTTTTCATCCAAACAAATACCAATTTCTGTAAATGATACCCATACATTTTTCCACACGATGTTCTATATCGGCCAGATGTTATATTTTTATTTCTTGGGAAGTGTAAACAATTTGTTTTAAAAAAAGAATCCATAGTTTTATTTTAGGCAAAATTTTCGATTCATGCCAAGATCCTATACCCATCCAGATCTGAAGTTCATAACGAGCTTACCGACCAATAGTGCATTGGTAATTAGAAACATCTATAGCCCTTCTATACCAAAGGCAGTAGGGCATATCAAAAAAAGAATTGTGGCAACGGGGATGCTCCCCATTGTATTGTCCAAGAGGTTTTGGTTACTATTTATATCCAAACCATACACAAAAGACTGCAATCGACTTTTGGGTTCAACAACTATTTTTTCCTATTTTGTAAACATCGATGGTTGAAGGAGTTTAATTGAAAATACCCGTAACAAGAACCTATATTTACAGTATGAAATATTCCTTTTTTGCTCTTCTTTTTCTGATATCCCTTATTATCTCTGCCCAGCATCAGGAGAAAGTAGATTTTATACAAGGAAAAGTAGATATAAAAGTAGACCCCATTAACGAAAACATAACGGGATCTGTAACCTACCTAATGAACGTCCTACAAAAAGCGGATACTGTTTTTCTTGATGCCCAAAATCTAAATATAATAGAGGTCAAACTCAATAATAAAAAAGTTAAGTCCACCAATAATGGCAAAAAAATAGTAATCCATAAACGTCTTAAAGCTAATAAAACCTATAGTCTAAGCATTATATATTCTGCACATCCCAGGCAAACGGTCTATTTTTTGGGATGGAAGGACCACTTGCCGGGCAACGAACAGGTTTGGACGCAAGGCCAGGGTAAATATACCAGTCACTGGCTTCCCAGTTTTGATGATATGACCGAAAAGGTGGAATATGATCTGGATATCAGCTTTGATAAGAAATACGAAGTAATAGCCAATGGTACCTTGATTGCAACCAAAGAACTTGACGGATTGAAAAAATGGAGTTTTAATATGGAAAATCCGATGAGCAGCTATTTAATGGCTTTTGCCATAGGGGATTACCATAAGAAAGAAGTTGAATCCAACTCCGGGATACCCATAAACCTATATTTCTATCCAGGTGATAGTGCAAAAGTGGAACCTACCTATAGGCATACTACGGACATATTTAACTTTTTGGAAAAGGAGATAGGAGTGCCATATCCTTGGCAGAATTATAAGCAGGTTCCTGTCAGGGATTTTTTATACGCGGGTATGGAAAATACCGGAACCACCATTTTTTCGGATAGCTATATTATTGATTCCACTGCATTTAAGGACAGCAACTATGTAAATGTAAATGCCCATGAAATGGCACATCAGTGGTTCGGAAATTTGGTTACCGAAGTGGATGGCAGTAGTCACTGGTTACATGAAGGTTTTGCAACTTATTATGCCTTATTGGCCGAGAAAGAGCTCTTCGGTGAAGAATATTACTATTGGAAATTGTACGATACCGCGATCCAATTAAAGGATCTAACCAATAAAAATATGGGAGAGGCCCTCGTTGATCCCAAAGCGGGCAGTTTAACATTTTATGAAAAAGGAGCATGGGCCTTGCATGTTCTAAGGGAGCAAATAGGGGAAAAAAGGTTTAGGCAAGGAATTCAACGGTATTTAAAAAAGTACGGGTTTAAGAATGTAACAATAGATAACCTTATCGAGGAAATGGAGGGGGAAACCCACAATGACTTGGCCGTATTCAGAAAAAGATGGTTGGTTGATAAGGGTTTTCCTTTTAATGAGGCCAAAAAAATCCTTATTAGTGAATCGGAGGATGTAAAGACTTTTCTTGAAATTCAAAAAGATATGACCATTAGTCGTACGGACAACCAAACCATTATTACTCGGTATTGGGAAAATACAGATTCCGATGCATTAAAGGCTAGAATAATCAAGACCTATTATAAATCCTTATCCCAAGAATTTGTAAGGAAGGTATTGCGGAGTGAAAGTGTGATGGTTCGGCAAGCACTGGCAGTCTCAGTAGGGCAGTTGCCCCTGGAACTAAAATCGGAATATGAATCCCTTTTGGAGGATGAAAGCTATATTACCAAAGAGGCGATGCTTTACAAGCTATGGATAAATTATTCTAACGATAGGGCCAATTATTTGAACAGGACCAAAGACATTGTAGGCTTTTCCAATAGGAACGTTCGCTTATTATGGCTTACCTTAGCCTTGCTTACCAAGGATTATGAGCCCAACGACACCAATGAGTATTATATGGAATTAAGTGGATATACGTCCCCTGTGTACTCCAACGAAGTTAGGCAAGGGGCATTTCAATTTTTGGAACAATTGATCGGTTTTTCGGACAACAATTTGCTGGACCTTGTGGATGCAACCCAGCATCATTCTTGGCAGTTTAAAAAATATGCCCGTACATTATTGGATCAACTTTTGGAAAAAAAGGATTATAGGGATAGGCTCGATAAGTTGAAGGTAAAATTTAATAAGGAAGAATTGCGTTATATTAGCAACAAACTGATTTCGGAATGAGAGCAATGGTTATTTCTGGTGGTGGTAGTAAGGGTGCATTCGCCGGTGGCGTGGCCCAATACCTGATGCAGGAATTGAACCATAATTACGATTTGTTTTTGGGCACATCTACAGGTAGTCTCTTGATCTCCCATCTAGCCTTAAAAAAAATTGAAAAAATTAGGCAGGTCTATACTTCCGTAAGCCAACAGAATATTTTTAGCAATTGTCCCTTTGTGATAAAAAAGAAATATGGCATTGAGACTATCGGAATCCATCATATTAATGTGATGAAAAATTTTTTCAGGGGGAGCAAGACATTTGGCGAAAGCCACAATTTACTTCAATTGATAAAGAATACAATTTCTATTGAGGAATTTGAGAGTTTAAAGCATGGTCCATTGGATATCGTGGTAACAGTCTCCAATTTATCACTGAACCAGGTAGAGTATAAATCCATCAATGATTGTACTTATGAGGAATTTTGTGAATGGATATGGGTTTCCTGTAATTACACCCCATTTATGTCCTTGGCGAAAAAGAATGGATGTGAATATGCCGATGGCGGATTGGGGAGTATGGTTCCTATTGAAGAAGCCATTAGAAGGGGTGCCAAGGTGGTAGACGCCATAATTTTGCAAACAGAGGTAACCCAATTAAATAGAATGCCCTCCAAGAATGTCTTTTCCTTGCTTACCAGTATGTTTGCCTTTATGCTGGATAGGATAGAACAACAGAACATTAGGATAGGCAAATTTGTGGCCAACCATAATGATGCAATTATCAACTTCTATTATACGCCCACAGTACTCACAACCAACTCGCTGATATTTGAAAAGGAAAAAATGACAGTGTGGTGGGAAAGTGGATTTAATTTTGCCAAACATAAAAACGCTGAGACCAACCTAATTGAGACTGGAATTGTATGAAAGCACTTGTAATTAGTGGGGGAGGGAGTAAAGGTGCTTTTGCAGGGGGAGTGGCCCAATACCTGATGGAAGTAGAAAAAAGGGAATATGATATTTTGGTTGGAACCTCTACAGGTAGTCTTCTAATTCCGCAATTGGCCTTAAACCAGATTGGAAAGTTATACGATATTTATACCAATGTTAGCCAGCATTCCATTTTTAGCCTTAATCCCTTTGTAGTAAGAAAAAAGGATAATAGGGAATATGTCTCCATAAATTTTTTAACCACCATTCTCCAATTTCTTAAGAGCAAACGTACTTTTGGGGAGAGCAAGGCCTTAAGAAGGACCATTAAAAGAAATTTTAGTGAAGGGGAATTCCTGAAGATAAAAAATGGTGACAAAGATGTGGTCGTGACGGTTTCCAACCTTTCCAAAAGCAGGATCGAGTATAAGTCCATTAAGGATTTTTCCTATGATGAATTCTGTGATTGGATTTGGATTTCCTGCAACTACATTCCTTTCATGTCCTTGGTTAAAAAAGATGGCTTTGAATACGGCGATGGCGGATTGGGATGTGTGGTTCCCATAAGGGAAGCCATAAGACGGGGGGCCACAGAGATTGATGCCATTATCTTGGAGTCCGAGAATATGGAGCACAACAAGGTTTTGGGAAAAAACCCATTCTCTCTAATGTTGAGCATTTATGGTTTTGTATTGGACCAAATAGAATACCACGACATTTCTGAAGGGGTACTAGCTGCAAAACATAATGGAGTGCAACTAAATTTATATTACACCCCCACTAAATTAACAGAAAATTCCTTGGTCTTTAATAAGAAACTTATGTCGCTATGGTGGCAACAAGGGTATAAGTACGCCGAGGAAAAGTTTTCCAGTCTTGGTGAGGGTAATTCCTGATTACCACAACTCCCCAATTTCCTTCTTCACATAGGCCAATGCTGTTGCCGAAGGAGAATTTTTTTCCATGGTTTCATTAAGAATGTCTTCACGGAGTTTGTCTGCAGAATCGGATTCGCTCATACCTGCCTTCCTGATCATTTGGATGGTGGCACTCTTTGCCGCTTTAATGATATTCCAACATTCATCCGTCATATAGATTTGCTGGGATAGATTATGCTCAAATTCATTTTCTATACTTTTGATAAGCAAATTTTCATAATCGTTTTTATTGCTGTTTATGGGTCCAACCCTAACTACCAAACTGGGAATCGCAATTCGCTCCAGAAACAGGGCCATTCTTTCATAGGCTTGTAACCTAATGGGTAGGGTGTTTTTTTGAGTGTCCTTGTGCAGAAGATACCGTCGTCTTCCTTCTTCGTTTCTAGTATGCAGTCTAAAAAAATAAAAAGCTACTACTCCGGTTACTACCGCGGGCAACAAATAGGCAAATAGTTGAAAAATTTCCTCTCCACTCATTTTGTATTGGTGTTTTTTGGTTTGTTGATTAATTAACGGCTTATTCCCTTAAAAATTATGATGGGTTTCAATTTTTACCTGTCAAAACTATATTTCGGCCATTCCGGCGAGGTCAAAAAAAAAGCGCCTAGTAGCGCTTTTAAATTTGTTTGTATTTATAATTACTTATTTCATGCTCTCCTTTACCAATTTAAAGAATTCATAAAATCTTGGTTGTACAATGATTTCAGTAGCAGTTTCAATACTGTATAGTCCCAATTCCGATTTCCCCGTAGCAATAATTCGCTTGGGCTCTATTTGATATTTGTTTTCCAAGAGCCTGGCTACAGCAGCAGCTTGTTGCGTTCCTATTTCCCAGTTGTTCAATTTATTATCCTTTGATTCCACCAAGTTGCTATTGCTTACAATCTGAATATCCATTGTAGGGTTGGCTTTTAAAATATTACCTATTTTAGCTATAATGGACTCTGCCTTCTCCTGTACTTTGAAATTCTTGGAGTTCTCTCCAAAAATATAACTGTTGTCCATTACCACCGCTACGGCACCATTGCTAACGGTTATCTTGGGGTCATTGCCCAATGTCTGCTTAAATTGGGTAAAAACGGCTAGTGTTATAGAATCGTGGCTGCTTATTGCATCATTGATGATCCTTAATTGCGCTTCCTTTTGGACAAGACTTTCCAAGGTACTATTTATGTGATCGGATCTCTTATTGGAGGCTTCCGTAAAACTATTTAGATTTTTTAATAGATTGGCATTGGTTTCCTTGAGTTCGTTCACTTGTGCTTCGTACGACTCTACTTTGGCCGATGCAATTCTTTCCTCACGTTTGGATTCTGCCAGAGCAGTTTCGGTCTCCCTTAGCTTGGATCTAAGGCCATCTACTTCCAGGATAAGGTCCTTTTTGCTTTGTGCTTGTGAAACGGATATGTACATTAATAAAACTAGAATGGTAAAAATTCTTTTCATAGATAATATTTAATTATTTGAATGTTTGGGTAATTCCTATTAGTTGATTTCCTTCAAGGATATACAATTTGATTTTACTTGCAAAATTAAGATTATATTTAAATAAGGGCCAATCTTATTTTTGCATATACTCTTTACCTCCTAAATAAGGACAATTATAAAGATCTTGTAGACCAGAAAAAGGCACTACAACTTTATTATATCCATAAGTTGAGGAGAAAGACCTGTTAAGCTCATTGTCATCCACATTTATCTGAATATCATCCATGGTATACTGACAGGGGTGTTCATAGCCGGAGGCATGGGTTATTTCCAGAAATTCCTTTCTAAAGGTTTTAAAGTATTGGGATAATCTGTCCGATTTCAACGGCACATTTATTCCGCCCTGCAACCATTTACTTTGGGTAGCTATCCCTGTTGGACATCGATTCGTATGACAAATTTGCGCCTGAATACAACCAATACTCATCATGGCTTCCCTAGCTACATTTATGCAATCTACACCCATGGCAAATGCCATTGCTGCTTTTGCAGGGAAACCCAATTTCCCACTACCAATGAACACTATTCTTTCGGTAAGATCGTATTTTTTAAATAGTTTATACAGACTGGCAAATCCGTATACCCATGGTAGGGATACATGGTCCGCAAAGCTTGGCGGGGCAGCGCCCGTACCACCTTCACCACCATCAACAGTGATAAAATCCGGGCCTTTTCCTGTTTGGCTCATAAGCTTGGCCAGTTCCTCCCATTGATCCAATTTGCCAATGGCACCCTTTATACCAACAGGAAGGCCTGTTTGTTCCGCAATATCTTCTATTAACTGCATTAGTTCCGATACGGAATTAAAAGCGGAATGGGTAGCTGGTGACAATACATCCTTGCCCATGACAACGCCTCTAATTTCACTTATTTCATGGGTGATTTTAGCAGCCGGCAGTACACCGCCCTTACCTGGTTTTGCTCCCTGGGAGATTTTAATTTCAATAGCCTTGATGCAGGGGTTATCCAAAACCAATTGCTTCATTTTATCCATGGAGAAATTTCCATCTTCACTTCGTACCCCAAAATAACCGGTTCCAAAATGGAAAATAACATCCCCGCCATGTTTATGATATGGAGAGAGTCCTCCTTCCCCGGTATTCTGATAGGCCCCCGCCTTTCGTACACCAATGTTCATAGCATTGACCGCTGCGGCGGATAAGGATCCAAAACTCATGGCAGAGACATTTATTACAGAAGCCGGTCTATATGGTTTTTTACGCTTATTGTAAGCTCCAATGATTTTGGCACAGGGCAAAAAGCAGGGATCGGTAATATTAGGATGGTTCCCCGGAAGCTTATAGGCCATCATTTGGTTCTTAACAAAAATATGTTGATGAGCATAAATGTCACGGTCCGTACCAAAGCCTTCGTAATTATTTTCCTTCTTCGCCGAGGCATATATCCATCCTCTTTCTATACGATTAAATGGAAGTTCTTCCCTGTTATTGGCAACGAAATATTGTCTCATTTCGGGTCCAATACTCTCCAACCAATACCTTAAATGTCCTACAATAGGGAAATTATGCGAAATAGTGTGCCCTTTCTGCACAAAGATATCCCTGATCGCCACTAAAAGTAAAAACACGATTACCCATGCCCACCAAGGTAGGTTAGCAAAGGTATCCAACATTGAATCCATATTTTAAATAAATTTTCTTAATGATTTTTTTGAATTATTTTAGGGTCATTGCAATGACAAATAAACTTTTCGTGCCCACTACAAGTGCCACTATAATTAATTGGGTATACTTATTGGTTCCATAAAAATCTTATTGGTTCAGGAAGTCCAGACTCATTTCCGTTAGTGCCTTTACTCCAAGGATCATTCCATTTTCATCTATGCTGAAGTCGGGGGTATGATGTGGAAAGGACGCTGTATTTCCTGGAGTCATACCACCCAGGAAGAAAAAGAATCCAGGGACCTCATTTTGAAAATAAGAGAAATCCTCACCACCGGTAACGGCTTTTTGTATTTGCACATTATCCTGGCCCGCAACCCTTTTTAGGGTAGGCAACATTTTATCTACAAGCTCCGGATTGTTAAAAGTGATGTCCGTATTACTTTTTATCTCAATGCTGGCCGAACCCCCGTACGCCTTGGCAATGTCGGGTACCATTTCTTTCATCCTCTGGGTAATCTGTTTTTGCATGTCATAGTCCAAGGTCCTAATGGTGCCGATCATTTCGGCACTTTCAGGGATTATATTGAAACGGACACCACTTGTAATTTTGCCCACACTAATTACTGCAGCTTCATTGGTAAGGTTTACTTCCCTACTTATAATGGTTTGTAGACCGTCTATAATCTTAGCACTGATAAGAATGGGATCTACACCCTTCCAAGGTTGTGAGCCATGGGTCTGTTTTCCCTCTACCTGAATAACGAATCGTTGTACGGCCGCCATTAGGCCTTCAGATTTGTATCTTATAACCCCAACTGGGGTAGCGGAGTTGATATGCAGTCCAAAAATAGCATCCACATCCGGATTTTTAAGAACCCCTTCCTTCACCATTAACAGCGCCCCGCCTTCCTCTCCGGGAGGAGGACCTTCTTCGGCAGGTTGAAAAATAAATTTAATGGTGCCTTTAATTTTGTCCCTGTTGTTGGACAGTATTTCCGCAACCCCCATGAGAATGGCAGTGTGGGTGTCATGTCCACAGGCGTGCATAACTCCGACCTTTTGCCCAAGAAATTCCGACGTCACCGTAGATTTAAACGGTAGGTCGTTTCTTTCTGTAACCGGTAAGGCATCAATATCGGCCCTCAAAGCTATAACTTTTCCATTTTTTTTACCTTTTAATATCCCTACAACCCCAGTTTTGGCAATACCTGTTTGTACCTCTATCCCTAAGGATTTCAAATGGGATGCTATTTTCTCAGCAGTATTGAACTCCCTGTTGGACAATTCCGGATTTTGGTGAAAATCCCGTCTCCAATCAATTACCTTTGGTTCAATACTCTTATATTCCTTTTCGAAATTGTATTTCTGCGCCAAGGAATTTAAACAACAAAAAAGCATCGGGACAATAAAATATAACTTCATACAATTAAATGGGATTTAAAATTTTGGATGCCTAAGGCCATAATGTATTAAATACTGAATTAAATTTTTAATAGTTTTACTACTGGCAACATCATAAAAAATACTGTTTTTCGTAAAATTGGAATTATAGGCTAAATATATTGAAATTAGAACTATTAACTCAATTGGATTATCACAAATATTAAAGTTGATTTTTTGATAAGGCTATTTATGGTTAAATTCACCGATTGTAACGAGCTTAATATCTACATACGTTTTGGAGAACTATATTAATGAATTAAATGAAGCCCAAAAGGCTCCTGTACTGCATAAGGACGGGCCCTTAATGGTGATTGCAGGGGCCGGTTCCGGTAAGACAAGGGTATTGACCTACCGCATTGCTTATTTGATGAGCCAGGGAGTGGATTCCTTTAATATTTTGGCTTTGACCTTTACCAATAAAGCCGCTCGGGAAATGAAGAAGCGTATTGCCGATATTGTTGGTACCTCGGAGGCCAAAAACTTATGGATGGGTACTTTTCATTCCGTTTTCGCGAAGCTCTTGCGCTTCGATGGGGATAAATTGGGGTATCCTTCCAATTTCACCATATATGATACCCAAGATTCGCAGCGTCTCCTTTCCGCTATCATAAAGGAAATGGGCTTGGATAAGGATATTTATAAATATAAGCAGGTACAAAATAGGATATCTTCCTATAAGAACAGCCTCATAACGGTAAAGGCATATTATAACAATCCGGATTTGGTAGAGGCCGATGCCATGGCCAAGCGTCCCAGAATGGGAGAGATATATCAGAATTATGTGGATCGGTGCTTTAAGGCTGGTGCCATGGATTTTGATGATCTTCTGTTGCGGACCAACGAGTTGTTGACAAGATTTCCAGAAGTTTTGGCCAAGTATCAGGATAGGTTTAGATATATTCTGGTAGACGAGTACCAGGATACCAACCATTCACAATATTTGATCGTCAAGGCCCTGTCCGATAGGTTTCAGAATATTTGTGTAGTAGGGGATGATGCACAGAGTATATATTCCTTTAGGGGTGCAAACATTAGCAATATTCTAAATTTTCAAAAGGATTATGACAATGTGGGCATGTACCGTTTGGAACAAAACTATAGGTCCACTAAAAATATCGTGAACGCCGCCAACTCCATTATTTCCAAAAACACCAATCAATTGGAGAAAGTCGTATGGACTTCCAATGATGAAGGTCCATTGATAAAGGTTCACCGCAGCCCCACGGATGCAGAGGAAGGAAGATTTGTGGCTGGCTCCATTTTTGAAAATAAAATGCAAAGTCAATTGCCCAATGGTAATTTTGCCGTTTTATACAGAACCAACTCACAATCAAGAGCCATTGAGGATGCCCTTAGAAAAAGGGATATACCATATAGGATTTATGGCGGACTTTCCTTTTATCAACGAAAGGAGATCAAAGACGTGCTTTCCTATTTAAGATTGGTGATCAATCCCAAGGACGAAGAAGCACTTAAACGTGTTATCAATTTTCCGGCCCGTGGCATTGGACAAAGTACCTTGGATAAACTTACCGTTGCCGCAAATCACTACAATCGCTCAATTTTTGAGGTTATGGACAATCTTGAAAGAATAGATTTAAAGATAAATGCCGGTACCAAAAGAAAATTGGGAGACTTTGTCGCCATGATAAAGAGCTTCCAGATCATGAACGAGAGTGCAGATGCCTTTACCCTTGCGGAACATGTCGCCAAAAAATCCGGTGTATTATTGGAATTTAAAAAGGACGGTACTCCCGAAGGCATAGGCAAGATGGAGAACATAGAGGAATTGTTGAACGGTATTAAGGACTTTGTTGAAGGGCAAAAGGAATTGGCAGATGCTAAAGGGGATATAGGCGAGTTTTTAGAGGATGTGGCGCTGGCCACAGATCTCGATAAGGATACCGGAGATGATGACCGAGTGGCTCTAATGACCATTCACTTGGCAAAGGGACTGGAATTCCCACATGTTTATATTGTAGGGATGGAGGAAGATCTTTTCCCATCGGCAATGAGTATGAATACCAGAAGTGAACTGGAAGAGGAAAGACGCTTGTTTTATGTAGCACTGACAAGGGCAGAAAAGCAGGCCTATTTAACCTATACCCAGAATAGATATCGCTGGGGCAAATTGGTAGACGCGGAACCTAGTAGATTTATTGAGGAGATAGATGAAAAATATATAGAAAACCTCACCCCAGTAGTGAGATCCAGATACACCCCTTTAATAGATGTTGATATTTTTGGCGATGTTGATAAAAGCAAATTAAGGCAGAACAAGCCTTTACAGGGAACACCGCCCAGAGGTGTGAAGCCCAATGAAAATCAGTTGCGCAAACTTCGGAAACTAAAGCCCGAACTTGGAACTCCAGTAGGAAACACCAATGCGGTAGACCCCAATCTATCAGAAGGCTCCCTAGTAAACCATACCAGATTTGGTAGGGGAAAAGTACTAAAAATTGAGGGGGTGGGAAATGACAGGAAAGCCGAAATTAAATTTGATAAGGGAGATATTAAAAAGCTATTGCTAAGGTTTGCCAAGTTGGAAGTAATCGGTTCCTAATTTTTTTCTTTGTAATGATAGCTCATAAATGTGCTCGTATAAATGCCTTTAATTTAATTGAAGTGTCCACAAGATCAAGTCCTTCCCAACCATGGCCTCCAGTTGGATAAAGGGTAAATTCGTGTTCCACCTTTAAAACCTTCAATCGGTCCCTTAGTGCAATCCCCTGGGAGTTGGGGATCAATGGGTCCTGAGCTCCATAAAACAATATGGTTGCTGGAGAAGTGGAGGTAACCTGATACAAGGGACTTACTTTTTCCAAAACTTCGGGATTGTTCCCAAATTGATCCAAGATTGTCCTTAAGTCCTGATTTGGAGTATTTAGATATGCCTCGTCCAACAGATTGGTAGGACCAACAATACTACAGACCATCCTAACCTGTTTTTTGAAGTCCTGGGAATAGCTCCATAATAAGGAAAGGTGGGCGCCGGCACTAGCACCAATAAACCCTATTTCCGAAGATATCTGAAACTCTTGGGCCCTGTTACGTAACTGGCTTACCACCAAATTTATATCATCTATTTGCATGGGGTATGGGGGATTGTTGACATCTGCCAACCTATAATTCATGTTTACCACAGCAATCTCCGGTAATTGATTTCTGATAAGATCCTTAAAGGGATCCATTTCCGATTTATCCCCTGCTGCCCATCCTCCCCCATGTACCAAAATAAGTACTTTAGTATCCTTGGTCCTGTTTTGTGGAAGATAAATATCATACTTTTGATGCAAATTGGAACCGTATTCCAAATTGATCATACTTTTGGCCTCCAAGGAGGAAAGATCCGGGGCTACAGAATCTTTTGAACATGAGCTAGTGACCAAAAAAAGGTAATTTAATAGTATGATGAAGACGAACCTATACATAATAATATTATTTATTAAATTGATAACGTCTTTTTTTAACCAATAATATGGCAGAATTAATAAAAATATATCCAGAAAACCCAAATCCCAAGGAGATAAAGAGGGTAGTGGAGGTACTTAGAAAAGGGGGACTGATTATTTATCCAACCGATACCGTGTATGGCTTGGGATGTGATATTACCAACACCAAGGCCTTGGAAAAAATAGCACGGATCAAAGGAGTAAAATTGGCCAAGGCCAATTGGTCCTTTATATGCGCGGATCTCAGTAATCTTTCGGATTACGTAAGACAAATAAATACCTCTACTTTTAAAATTCTCAAGCGGGCCCTACCCGGACCTTATACTTTTATTCTTCCGGGCAATAACAACCTGCCCAAAGAATTTAAAAAGAAAAAAACGGTGGGTATTCGTATACCCGACAATTCCATTGCCAGGACTTTGGTCGAAACCTTGGGAAATCCTATAGTTTCAACCTCCATTCACGATGAAGATGAGCTGTTGGAATACACTACCGATCCGGAACTTATTTTTGAAAAATGGGAGAACCTTGTAGATGTGGTAATAGATGGTGGATACGGGGACAATGTTGCCTCTACGGTGATCGATCTTTCGGAAGATGAGCCCATTATTGTAAGGGAAGGCAAAGGCAGTTTGGATATATTTTAAAAACAAAGAAGGTTTTCCACACCGTAAAGAACAAAAAAAAAGCGACCCATAAGGTCGCTTTTTAAGTTATTCAAACTATTGCTCTTAGTTGATCTTAGGATCTTTCATTCCCTCTTCGATCATGCTATAGAATTGATCAATTTTTGGAAGTACAACAATACGTGTTCTTCTATTCTTAGCCTTGTCTGTTGGGGAAACAGGAATATATTCTCCTCTTCCTGCAGCAGTCATACGCTTAGGATCAACACCGTAATCTTTTTGCAAAATACGTACTACTGAAGTTGCGCGCTTTACACTCAAATCCCAGTTGTCATATAAAACTCCACTGTTGTATGGATCGGTATCGGTATGACCTTCCACCATAAATTCGAAATCTGGTTTATTGTTAACCACTTGGGCAACTTTACCTAAAATTTCCTTAGCTCTCTGGGTTACGTTAAAGCTACCGCTTCTAAATAAAAGTTTGTCAGAAATAGAAACAAATACCACTCCTTTTTCTACACTGATTTCAATGTCCTCATCATCCAAGTTTCCAAGAACACCTTTTAAACTTTGTACCAAAGCCAAGTTAACGGAATCCCTTCTTGTAATGGCATCGTTAAGCTTTCTTATAGTCAGATCCTTTTCCTTTAAACTTTCCAAGGATTTCTCCAAGTTATCGGCACCTTTACTAGTAAGCGTAGTAAGGTTGCCCATATTGTTTATCAAATCTTGGTTATTGGCTTTAAGGAAGGCATTCTGATCTTCCAAAGTC
>TARA_R110002050_G_scaffold250079_2_pt1 | contig 16886 bp, 18 predicted proteins | sample TARA_R110002050 | Tara Oceans TARA_R110002050 (sample SAMEA4396988) | marine metagenome | biome: Polar Biome; feature: [DCM] deep chlorophyll maximum layer (ENVO:01000326); material: water (ENVO:00002006), including particulate matter (ENVO:01000060) such as... | depth 25 m
CTATAAAAATTTAATTTACCCTTTAAAAGATGCCTTTATATGGGTACCATCACAAAAAGGTTTATTGTTGGAAGCACCACATCTACAAAATGCTGTGGTTTTATTTTTTACCTCCTTACGTCCATCTTTATACGTTATATTTAAAGTGCCATAAACCAATAATGGGCCATTTTCAATGACCTCAACTTTAGTTTCCAAATGTTCAGCCGATTGGTCATTTAAATTATTCATATAAAAACTCAAAGCACCAGAAGGACAAGATTTAACTTGTTTTACTAAAGCATCCGTAGAAGCAGCTTCAATTTTAATCCATGGTTTTGCTTTTGGATTAAAAACTTCCGGTAATCCTTTTACACATATTCCGGAATGAATACATTTTCCGGGTTCCCAAACAATGGTAACCATATCATTGGTATATTTTTTAGTCTCATTCATAAAATTGGTTTTTAATAAATGTACGAAAAACGACCTAAAAAAAGAACTCCTCTTTTAGAATTCCATTCTTAGTTTATAATTCTTATTTTTGTTAGAAACCTAAAACCATTCACTTTGTCACATTATAAATTAGGTCTTGAATATGCCAAACAACAAGACCAAAATGATGCATTATCAAATTATAGAAATCAATTTTATATTCCTAAAGATAAAAATGGGAATGATTTGATTTACATGACAGGGAACTCACTTGGGTTACAACCAAAAACAACCAAACAATATATAAATCAAGAATTGGACGATTGGGCAAATCTAGGTGTTGAAGGTCATTTGCATGCAAAACATCCATGGTTAAAATATCATGAGTATTTAACAGAAAGTATGGCGAAAATTGTGGGAGCTAAACCTATTGAAGTGGTGGTTATGAATACACTAACGGCCAATTTACACCTTATGATGGTGTCGTTTTATCAACCTACAAAATCACGTTATAAAATATTAATTGAAGCCGATGCATTTCCGTCAGATAAATATGCTGTTGAATCACAGTTGAGACATCATGGTTTTGATGACAAAAAAGGCTTAATTCTTTGGAAAGCAAGAAAAGGTGAGGAATTAGCAAATTATGAGGATTTAGAATCTATCTTAGAAACCCACGGTCATGAAATAGCTTTAGTTATGATTGGAGGAGTGAATTATTATACCGGTCAATTTTTTGATTTAAAACGTATAACAGAATTAGGGCATAAACATGGTTGTAAAGTTGGCTTTGATTGTGCACATGGTGCCGGAAATGTTGAACTGAATTTACATGATTCAGGCGCTGATTTTGCAGTTTGGTGCACCTATAAATATTTAAATTCTGGACCAGGAAGTTTGGCAGGATGTTTTGTTCATGAACGCCATGCGTACAACAAAAACTTAAACCGTTTCACCGGTTGGTGGAGTCATAACAAGGAAACACGTTTTAAAATGCGTGATGAATTTGATCAACTTCCAGGAGCCGAAGGCTGGCAATTAAGTAATCCGCCCATTTTGTCCATGGCTGCCATAAAAGCCTCTTTGGATATGTTTCATGAAGTTGGTATTAAAAAATTGGTGGGGAAATCCAAAAAACTAACGGGCTATTTTGAATTTCTTTTGAAACAATTAGGAGAAGACAAAATTAGAATCATTACACCTTCAAACCCAAATGAGCGTGGGTGCCAGCTCTCAATACAAGTAAAAAATTCTGATAAAACATTGCATAACAAATTAACAGATGCCGGCGTTATTAGTGATTGGAGAGAACCAGATGTTATTAGATGTGCACCGGTACCATTATACAATTCATTTGAAGAGGTGTACAGAATGATAGAAAAATTAAAAGAAATATTGAATTAACTTGCCATTCTGAACGCAGTGAAGAATCTCATTAAAGATGCTTCGACAAGCTCAGCATGACAAAAAAGATTCCTGCCTTCGCAGGAAATATGATGAACAAACAACAAAATATACTCGTCATTGGAGCTGGACTTTGTGGCTCACTGCTCGCTTTACGTTTAGGTCAAAGAGGCTATCATGTGACTGTTTATGAAAAGCGCCCGGATTTACGTAAAGTTGAAATTAGTGCAGGACGTTCCATCAATCTGGCATTTTCTGATAGAGGTATCAAGGCGATGAAACTCGTTGGTCTTGAAGACAAGGTGCAATCACTATGTATTCCTATGAATGGCAGAATGATTCATGACCAAGAAGGAAACTCATTTCTTTCTAATTATAGTGGACGTGATTATGAATATATCAATTCTATTTCTCGTGGTGAACTCAATGCCTTGTTATTGGATGAAGCCGAAAAACATGACCATGTAACCATTCATTTCAACAAAAAATGTCAATCGGTTGATTTTGAAAATACAACCGCTTTATTTTTTGATTATGAAACAAAATCTGATTTTGTTGAAGATGCTGATATCATCATCGCAACAGATGGTGCTGGTTCTATTTTAAGGAAAAGCTACTTTTTAGGTAAGAAATTTTTATTTAGTTTTTCGCAAGATTATTTAACACATGGTTATAAAGAATTATCCATTCTTCCAACAGAAAATGGTGATTATAAAACCTACAAAAACGCTTTGCATATTTGGCCGCGTGGTTCATTTATGCTCATAGCCTTACCAAATTTAGATGGAAGTTTTACAGTCACCCTGTTTTTAAGTTTTGACGAAGGCAATTATAATTTCAACAATTTAACAACACCTAAAATGGTTACTGAATTCTTCAAAAAAGAATTTCCAGATGCGTTGCAAATAATGCCAAATTTAATAGAAGATTTCTTTAAAAACCCAACATCCCCTTTAGGAACTGTAAAATGTTCGCCATGGCATTTTAAAGGCAATACCTTACTTATGGGTGACGCGGCTCACGCCATTGTGCCTTTTTATGGCCAAGGAATGAATGCTTCATTTGAAGATGTTGTTGAATTTGATGCTGTGTTAGATAAACACAAGAATCCAACTTCTAAAAGTGATTGGGAAACCATATTTAAAGCCTATGAACATACCCGTAAAAAAGACACCGATGCTATTGCAGATTTAGCTATTGATAATTTTCATGAAATGAAAGAGCACGTTAACCATGATTTATTCAGGGAAAAGCGTAATTTAGAAATGGCTTTAGAAAAGAATTTCCCAAATGAATATTCATCAAAATATTCTTTGGTAACGTTTAACGAAAATATTGGATATAGAGAAGCCATGTTAAAAGGACGTGCACAAGACAAAGCTATTTTAAATATGTTAGTTGAAGGTGACATTGATATGCATAGTGATTTAAGACATGTTTTAGACAAAGTAAAAATTGAAACCGAAGCCATTCTTGAGGACGATAGAATAGCTGGATTGAAATAGTGATTTGTGATTAGTGATTAGTGATTAGTGATTTGAAAATAATTAATTCACAACTATACTGAAAACATAAGATTCAACAGAGTTAAGGACAAAATTATGAGTGAAAACAAAACAGTAACACCAAGAGGTGCCTATCCACACACTAAACGTGTAGGTGATTTTATATTTGTTTCAGGCACCAGTTCACGTCGTGCAGACAATACCATTGCAGGTGTTGATATTATTGACAATATGGGTACTAAACGATTAAATATTGAAGTTCAAACGCGTGAAGTCATTTTAAATATTGAAAAAAATCTTGTTAAAGAAGGTGCCACTTTAAAAGATGTGGTTGATGTAACGTCGTTTTTAGTAAACATGAATGATTTTGCAGGTTATAATAAAGCTTATGCAGAATTTTTTAATAAAGAAACAGGTCCAACACGAACTACAGTAGCGGTGCATCAATTACCACATCCAGATTTAGTGGTGGAGATTAAAGTTGTTGCTTTTATGAAAAAAGATTAAAGAAACGAGAACCAAGAATAAAGACTTTTAGCGTCTTGACGCTTATATCTTGGTTTTTTATCAGAGTATGAAATGAACATTCAAAACTTTATAAACGGCAATTTTCACAATCCAACATCAAACGAATGGATTGACAACTTTTGTCCAGCCAATGGTGAAGTTTACGGGCAAATTCCCAACTCATCAAAAGAGGATATAGAAAACGCATATATAGCTGCCCAATCAGCTTTTCCAAGTTGGTCAACAACCACTTTGGAAGAACGTAGTAGAATACTAATCAAAATTTCAGAATTACTAGAAACCAATTTACAACGCTTTGCAGAAGCCGAAAGTAAAGATAACGGCAAACCCATTAGCTTAGCTAAAGAAGTTGACATACCAAGAGCCGCAAGTAATTTTCGTTTTTTCGGAAATGCCATTACCCAATTTGCCAGTGAAAGCCATGAAAGTGTAGGTCAAGATGCCATAAATTATACGCTAAGACAGCCCATTGGAGTTGTGGGATGTATTTCACCTTGGAACCTTCCACTCTATTTGTTTACATGGAAAATTGCTCCTGCCATTGTCGCCGGTAATTGTGTAGTTGCAAAACCAAGTGAAATAACTCCTATGACTGCCTTTTTATTAGGAGATATACTTGAAGAGGCTGGCCTCCCAAAAGGTGTTTTAAACATTGTACATGGCTTAGGAACTACAACTGGACAAGCCATCATAGAGCATCCAGATATTAAGGCCATTTCATTTACCGGTGGCACCGTAACAGGAGCTCACATAGCTAAAATAGCTGCCCCAATGTTTAAAAAATTATCTTTGGAATTGGGTGGTAAAAACCCAAACATCATCTTTGCAGATTGTGATTTTGATGATATGCTGGAAACGACTGTTCGCTCCTCATTTGCAAATCAAGGACAGATTTGTTTATGTGGAAGCCGCATTTTTGTGGAATCTTCTATTTATGAAAAATTCAAAACAGATTTTGTTCAAAAAGTAAAAAAATTAAAAGTTGGGCATCCGTCAGAATCAGACACAGATATTGGTGCTTTAGTCTCTAAACCTCATCTTGAAAAAGTGAAGAAATATATTGATTTGGGTAAAGAAGAAAACGGAAAAATTCTTTGCGGAGGTAATCAAGTGATTGTTAAAGGTTATGAAAACGGATATTATTTAGAACCAACTGTTATTGAAATCGAAAGCGATGAATGTAAAATAAATCAAGAAGAAGTATTTGGTCCGGTTGTTACCATCATGCCTTTTAACACAGAAGATGAAGTTTTGCAAATGGCCAACAAAGTAAAATATGGTTTATCGGCCACCTTATGGACCAACGATTTAAAACGAACCATGCGCATGAGTAACCAATTACAAGCTGGTATTATTTGGGTAAATACCTGGATGCTACGTGATTTACGAACGCCTTTTGGAGGAGTCAAAGCTTCCGGTATTGGAAGAGAAGGTGGTTTTGAAGCCTTACGCTTTTTTACAGAAGCAAAAAATGTGTGTATAAAATACTAATAGAAACTATATGTCCCCTCGAGCGCAGTCGAGAGGTTAATAATGAAAAAGTACTATGTTTACATATTGAAATGTAATGACGGACTAACTTATACAGGAGTAACCAATAATATTTCAAGGCGTTTTGAAGAACATCAAAAAGGAATGAATAAAAATTGTTTTACTTATAAAAGGAGACACCTTTAGAATTATTATTTCATCAGGAATTTAACGATATTAATCAAGCTATTAATTTTGAAAAGAAAGTAAAAAATTGGAGTGCAAAAAAGAAATTAGCCTTAGCAAATGGAGAATATAATTTGTTACAGATTCTATCTGAATGCAGAAATGTGACACATTCAAAATATAATCCAGAAACTAATTAAGGTCTCGACTGCGCTCGACCAGACAAAACACTAAAAACATGAATTTAAAACTAAATAACAAAAACGCCTTAGTTTGCGGAAGCACCGCCGGCATAGGAAAAGCAACAGCAATGGCTTTAGCCCATGAAGGGGCAAAAGTTACCTTGGTCGCCAGAAATAGGGACAAATTAAAAGAAGTATTGGCAGAAATGCCGAATAGTGAAAACCATTCTTTTATTGTAGCAGATTTCTCAAACCCAAGAGACTTGCAAGAACAAGTTATAAATTTTATTGAAAAATACCACGGTTTTCATATTCTTATCAATAATACAGGAGGCCCAAGAAGTGGAGATATTTTAAATGCCAGTTTAGAGGAATTTGATAATGCCTTTACACAACATTTAAAATGTAACCATGTATTAGCACAAGCCGTTATTCCCTTTATGAAAGAGGAAGGCTTTGGTAGAATTGTAAATATTATATCAACTTCTGTAAAGGAACCAATTCCTGGACTTGGCGTGAGTAATACCATTCGAGGCGCTGTTGGCAATTGGAGTAAAACCTTATCCATTGAAGTTGGTGCTTTTGGAATTACGGTCAACAATGTATTACCTGGTTTTACAGAAACGGATCGATTAAATGAAATCATTAAAAATAAAGCAAATGTTGAAGGAACTACAGAGGATGACATGGCTGAAATGATGAAAAACCACTCTCCGGCAAAACGTTTTGCAAAACCAGAAGAAACTGCTAACGCCATTGTTTTTTTAGTTAGTGAAGCTGCAGCTTATATAAACGGAATTAATCTTCCAGTTGATGGTGGACGCACAAAAAGTTTGTAAGCCCACCCGAACCCTCCCAAGGGGAGGAAAATTGACAAAATTATAGTATCTTTAAATTTGATTTTGTAAAGTATAACAACAACTCAAAACCCGATTTGAGTTTCTCCCCTTTGGGGAGATTAAGAGGGCCTTATTATGAGTAAATTAGTATCCCCTTTAAATTTTAAAGCTTGGATTGAAGAAAACAGGCATTTGTTGAAACCACCAGTTGGTAACAAAGTGGTTTGGAAAGATGGTGATTTTATTGTGATGGTTGTTGGTGGCCCCAATAATAGAAAGGATTACCATTATAATGAAACACCAGAGTTTTTCTATCAAGTTGAAGGAGATATGGTGTTGAAAATTATTGATAAAGGCACTCCCAAAGATGTGCATATTAAAGAAGGTGATATTTATTTGTTGCCACCTAAAGTACCGCATTCTCCACAACGCGTTGCCAATACTGTTGGATTGGTTATTGAGTATCCCCGTTCTAAAAAAATGAAAGACGCACTGGAATGGTATTGCGAAAAATGCAATCATTTGTTATATAGAAAAAAGTTTAAATTAGATGATATTGAAACTGATATGCCTAAAATTTTTGACAAGTTTTATAATAATGAAAGCAAACGAACTTGTAAAAAATGTGATACTATAATGGAGCCGCCAAATAGAGTCAAATAAATTATCTGATGATTGAAGTAGCAAAACAAAGCTTTTACAAACAAGGTTTTATGAAAGCCATTGGCGCTAAACTAGTTTCTATTGAAAAAGGTGTAGTGATTATTGAATGTAAGCTAAATAACAAATTAACACAACAGCATGGTTTTTTCCATGCTGGGGTTATTACAAGTATTGCAGATGTAGCTTGTGGATATGCAGCATTAAGTATGATGCCTAAAGGCTCTGATGTGCTTACAGTGGAATTCAAGACCAACTTTATTAATGCTGCTAAAACCAATAAAATTGTAGCTAAAGGAAGCCTAGTTAAATCTGGTAAAACCCTTAGCTTTTGTGAAGGAGTTGTAACCGATGAAAAACAAGAAATAATATTTGCGACCATGCAGTCCACAATGATTTGTTTAAACCGTAAATAACATAAATGAAACGAAAACTTCGCATAAACGGTCATTCGCACCTACTTCCATATCCAGAAGAAATTCCGGATTTCATGAGGGAGAAAGGTATTTTTTGGGTTGATAAAGACCGAAAATTCATGCTTCAAAAAGATTGGAGCAGGCCTGTTACAGATTCAAGTTTCTTTTTACATGAGAAATTAGAATGGATGGAACGCTTTAAGATTGATCATGCTGTAGTTTTAAATCTTTCCCAATTATATGGAAACGGATTGCGTGTTGAAGAAATGAAACAAGCCTTACGTTTTCAAAACGAATTTAATGCACGTATTCAACATGATAACCCTAGTAAGTTTACTTGTGGATTTGTTGTTCATCCTGGATTTGTAAGAAGTGCTTGTTGGGAAATAGAACGTTGCGTTGAAGAATTAGGCTTACAATTATTATGCCTGCCAACTCACTACATGGACACCATTGGTACCTGGCGATGTATTTTTGATGAAGAAAATGAACCTATTTTTGAACTAGCCAGCAAATATAATTTAGCCGTTGAAATTCACCCATATGATGGAGAAAAATTTATCAAACTTGAAAACATATCATGGCGATTTCATTTAATTTGGATGCTTGCCCAATGCGCAGATGCCTACCATTTTTTAACTTTGAATGGTTATCAGGAAAAATTTCCGAATATGAGAACTTGTTTTGCTCATGGCGGACAATTAGCTCAGATTAATTTAGGCAGACGTATACAAGGGTTTGATGGAAGGCCAGATTTATTTGAAGGTAAACATCACCCAAGAAAAGCAGTTGGGCACAAAAATATTTTCTTTGACACTTTAGTACATGACACAGGTTCATTAAAATTGCTGGTAGAAAATCAAGGATCCAAACAAGTTATTATGGGGCTTGATGACCCGTATCCGCTTGGTGAAATGGAAAGCATTAAACAATCATCATATCCTGGGAAAATACTAGACTTAGCCTTAGAACGTAAAATCATTGATCAGAATGGTTATGATGCTATTTGGGAAGATAACGTCATTAAGTGGTTATGTGGTGATGATGAAGCAGCTAAACAAAAGTTATTAAACAGAATTTTATCATAATGCATTTTATACCAGAAGCACTTGATGATTATGTGGTGAATCATTCAGAAAATGAACCGGAATTACTAAAAGAATTAGCCCGGGAAACGTTTCAGAAAATATTACAACCACGTATGTTAAGTGGGCATTATCAGGGCAGGGTTTTAAGTTTGCTTTCTAAATTAATCAATCCTAAAAATATTCTGGAAATTGGGACTTATACAGGCTATTCTACATTATGTTTAGCCGAAGGCTTACAAAAAAAAGGAGTAATTCATACCATTGATATTAATGAGGAGCTGGCAGATTTTCAACGCAAGTATTTTGACAAATCACCTTTTGGTGAACAAATAATTCAGTATGTAGGGAATGCCTTGGATATCATTCCGACACTTGATATTAAATTCGACCTAATTTTTATTGATGCGGACAAAGAAAATTATCCTAACTATTTTAAAATGGTTATTGATAAATTAAACCCTGGCGGTATCCTTTTGTCTGATAATGTACTATGGAGTGGAAAAGTGATAGAGCCACTTCAACCAGATGATTTGTCAACAAAAGCTATATTGGAATACAATACCTTATTAAAGGAAGATGAAAGAATAGAAACGATTTTATTACCTATTAGGGATGGGTTGACAATAAGCAGAAAATTAGATTAAAGTTTTCGTTTTACAGATCCGGTAAAATCTTCAATATTATCTTTAATATTGTCCTTAATCTTTTTCATTTCTTCATTAATGTCTTTGGTGAAACTAGTATCAATCCCGTTTTTTTCAACAGTCTTTGTGATCTCATGCTTAATATCATTAGTAGCATCTTTAAGAGTACGCATACCTTTAGCTAATCCTCTAGCAATTTCCGGGATTTTATCAGTGCCAAAAACCATTACCACAATAAAGAGTATAAATGCTATTTCAGCACCACTTATAAATAAAAATATAGGTTGATGTATCACAATACAAATATAGTAAGTGTTTTTGATTAGTATAATAAAAAGCCGACAATAATTTAGTCGGCTTTATTGATTAATTTTAAAATTTAACTTTTAACCCTATCCTTAAATTTATCAAAATCGCTTAGTTTGATTTCCTTTGGCCAAGAATTGTTTGATGTATCAATATCAGCAGTTTCTAAATCAGGATCAACAACTATACTAATAATCTCCTTATTGGATGCTACTGTTTTACTGACTTCTTTATCATTTAATCGCCAAATTTGAGCAGGATATGTTTCTCTTTTTGTTGTGCCATCGGCATATGTATATTCAACAATAATTGGCATGACCAATCCACCTGGTTTATTGAATGTTACAGAATAAAAATACTTAGGTTCTTTGATCAATTTGCGTTCTGCTTCACTAAAATTGTCCATTATGTAACTCTTTAAGCTAGGTGAAACATCCATGGGGTTTTTATCTCGTAAATTTTCTTCAAAATCGTCACTGCCCTCTTCAACTAAAAATACAAATTGCTCAACATCCATATTATACCTTCGAGACATCCTGCTTGCATATTCATTAGGTTTTGCAGACACATAATATTTTTTAACATCCTTAATTCCTATATCAACCCAATCTGTTGTGTAAAACCACCCTCTCCAATACCAATCTAAATCAATGGCAGATGCATCTTCCATGGTTCTAAAAAAGTCTTCAGGCGTAGGATGTTTAAACATCCATCTGTGGGCATATTCTTTAAAAGCATAATCAAATAAATCATGACCCATTATTGTTTCTCTCAAAATGTTTAAAGCTGTTGCAGGTTTGCCATACGCATTTTCACCAAAATTAAACACATCCAATCCTTTGGACATAATAGGAGCAATAAAATCTTGATCTCCTCCCATATAACGAGTAATCAGTTTTGCAGGCCCACGATCAGAAGGAAAATTTTTGTCATTAGCTGATAACGCCGATGGGTATTTTTTACCAAAATCTTGTTCTGCAATATATTGCACAAAGGTATTTAATCCTTCATCCATCCAAGTCCATTGACGCTCATCACTATTCACAATCATTGGAAAAAAGTTATGCCCTACTTCATGAACAATAACACCCATCATACCGTATTTAACCCGATCGCTATAAGTTCCGTCTTCATTAGGGCGACCATAATTCCAGCAAATCATAGGGTATTCCATGCCTTGATTTTTTGCATGTACAGAAATAGCTTTATGGTATGGATAATCAAAAGTCATACTGGAATAAGATTGTAAAGTACTTGCTACCGTCCTGGTTGACCATTCTTCCCAAAGCGGATTTCCTTCCTTAGGATATAATGACACAGCCATCACATCTTTATTTCCAATTTTAACAGCCATCATATCCCAAATAAATTTTCTTGATGTTGCAAATGCAAAATCACGAACATTTTCAGCTTGTAACCTCCAGATTTTTGTTCCTTTTGAAAATCCTTTTTCAGCAGCTTCAGCCTCAGCTTGTGTTACTATAATTACAGGTTTGTCATAAGATTTTTTTGCTTGCTCATAACGCTCTAACATGGTTTTTGAGAATACTTCTTTTCTATTCATCAGTGTACCTGTACCATCTAAAATATGATCAGCAGGAACTGTAATATTAACTTCAAAATTTCCAAATGGTAATGCAAATTCATCACGACCCCAAAACTGAGAGTTTTGCCAGCCTTCCACATCATTATATACGGCCATTCTTGGGTAGAACTGAGCTATTTCATAAGTTCTATTACCATCTTTTGGAAAATATTCATATCCAGAACGTGCCCTATTAATTACATGATCATTAATAAGGTACCACCATTTTATAGAAAATGAAAATTTCTCTCCAGATTTTAAAACTGCTGGCAACTCAACACGCATCATGGTTCTGTTAACCATATATTGCAAACTGCTACCTTTAATATCTTTAACTTCCTGGATATTAAAACCCCCATCAAACGGATCTTTCATATAAGTACTTACAAATCCAGCTGCTGTTGAGAACGATTTATAACCGCCTCCTTCAATTAGTGGCGATTTAGAATCTTTTGCACGGACATTTTGATCAAGTTGAACCCATAAATATTTTAAATCGTCTGGAGAATTATTGGTATACGTGATAGTTTCAAACCCAGATAATTTTGTATTTTTGTCATCTAAAACAACATCCATTTTATAATCTGCTTCCTGCTGATAATATGCCGGACCTGGGGCTCCAGAACCTGTTCTAAACATATTAGGTGTTGCAAATTCATCATATAATTGTCTGAATTTATTGGTGTTGGTATGCCCTGGCTTGATTTTAGATTGTTCTTGATCTTGAGCAAAAACGCCTCCATACATTAAAATAAAGGAAAGAAAGTAATAGATTGATTTTTTCATTTTAGAATTAACTGTATTTATTTGCGCTTTTTATATGCAATTATTTGAATAATTATACTAAAAAGCGCTCGAAAGTAATGAATAATATAATTTATACAGGATTTTTAATTAAAATTTAACACTGCTACTTTGTTATTTTGATTTAACAAAAAGCTTTTTAATTTAGAATAGATCTTGGTTTTAATCATGTTTTGCTGATTATCAAATGTTTCAAACAAAACTTGATCGGTAATTTCTATGGAAGTTATTTTTTTTACATTTTCAATTTCCAAATAACACATCATAATATCAACATCATATTCTTTACCAATAAAAACAAGATTCATGTCTTTTCCATTAATCTTAATTTTAAGCTTATCTTTTAAATATTTTTCAATGTATAGGTGCGTCTCAACTGGTTCCTTTTTATCTGCCAAAACTATATTCTCATCATATCTTTGACGTAATGCATTTTCAAAATCGTCAATAAATATTCGAGATGTAATTTGTACCGAGTGTTTTTCTTCAATAAAGTTAACCTCAGTGACACTTATATAGTATTTATGAATGGCCGAAAAGCCTAAAAGTGGTAGAACAACAATTAATATTAGGATTTTTATTCTTTTCATATTATTATAATGACATATTTTTTGCTAAAGTAATTTATTTTCATTGTTCAAAAAGTGTTCCAAAAAAATTAATCTTTTTTATCATTAAGATTCTCTACGTACTGTCTATACTTCATTCTTAAGAATATGAGTATTTTAAAATCGGTTTGGTGTTTACAATGTTTTATAAAATTTTCATCGTCAGCACAGAAATAAAAAAAATCCACTTTCAAATCATCTTCCAATGGATTAGATACAAAAAAATCTTTTGATAATTTTGCTTTGATGCTAAGCATAAGCTCTTCCTTGTCTTCAATTTCAATTCGTTGTTTAAGCATTTTGGTTCTTCCGGAAATGGCATTAATTATAGGATTTAAGGGGATTGCTCCCGTTAAAGGCGAATACCATTTTAATTTTTGTCCATTTGAACCAGTACTGGCTTCATTTAATCTCCTTTCACTTTGTGTTGCTATTTTTCCTGTATAACCCGGAATACCAACATCATAAAAATTTATTGGTGGTTTGCCTGTGGTATTATTAATATCGGAAAATAAATCACCTGTAAGCAGTTTTCCTACCGTAACCTCAGCTAATTCATTTATCTGTTCATCTAAAGTGACTCTAATGGCTTTAAATAATATGACATGGTTATCAACAATAACACTTTTTGGTTTATGTAACATGGATGAAAACATTAATGTATCATTCAATTTTGCTAAAATTTTAAACCCACCATCTTTATTTGAAATGGTATAATATTGAGACGTTTTGTTTATAATATTTATGTTTTCCACATCTGTTTTACTATCTATTTTTCCAGAAATTTCAACCGTTTGTGAAACCACATTATGAAACTGCCCTATTATTAAAAGCATGAACAAGTACTTAGTTTTTATCATCATTCGCTTTTAAAAATAATTTGCTTTGTTCTAATAAAAATTCAAATAACATTAATTCATTTTTACTTTTTAATAATTCTGAATTTTTTTCTGAAAAGTCTAGAACAGCAATAAAATTCTCCATTTTATCTAACGGAATATTAAAGTTTTCACTAATATATTCATATGAATAAATATCTGTAATATCTGTGGTTTTTTTATAGGTGGAATAATCCTTTATATTTGTTTTTTTTTGTTTAGGTTTAATAAATAAGCTAAATAGTCCGCCGACAATTTGAACAAAATCAATCCCATTATAAAATTGATCTTTATTCACGACTGAATTCAAAGCATCTGAAACCACTTGATTATCAAATGCTTTATCATCATTATACTCAAATGGTATATTCATATTGCCCATATTTAATTCAATGGGTTCTATCATTTTCACATTATCTATATCAACCGCCATATTTCCAATTAGACCTGCGGAAAGTAAAACGGCATCCAGTTGATTGACTTGTTCTGCTAAATATATTTTTACTCTTTTTGAATTGATAACCTCTTCATTAATAATTAAAGAAGTGGAATGAAATTGCAGCGCAGAAATTTCAATGCGGTCATTTAACGAGACATCAATGACAAACTCGCCTTTATCATTGGTGATGGTCCCTTTATTTGAAGATGTGTTAAATATGGTTACCCCTTCCACATCATTATTATCTACAAGTATGATGCCCTGTACTTCTAAGCGTGGTAAGGTTTGACAAATTAGATATGAAGATGAAAGAAGAAAGGCCTCTAGCAGCAATACATATTTCATTTGAGTTGGTTTAGAATATAAAGAACGTCTTTCAAATCTTAAATAAAATGAAAAAAGTCTTTAAACTTTTGTTAAAATCTAAACCAATTACTTGAAATATGTTATTTAGGCTTGTTGTCTTTATTTAAAAACTGTAGGCTTTTGGTATGAAGAAATTCCAGAAATTCCATTTCATTTCCATAATTGAGCAAGGAGTAATCGAAATTCTCACTACTCTCAACATATCTTATAAACTCTTCTACCCGGTGCTCTGGAATATTAAAGTTATCGGTGATAAAGCATGCACAGAAATATTGTTTTATTAATTCCACAGGAACTTCTGGTATTCCCAATGCCTCTTTATCTTTAATTCTTGACCTAAACAAAGGCACTAACAATTGATTGACAACATTGACCACATTAAGTCCATTAACCATTTTTTGCTCTTTTACTATTAATGGTTCATTGGTGACTTCAGATTTATAATCATCCTTTAACTCATAATCATCACTACGTTGTATTGCAAAATACAAGGCATCCAATTTTGGGGTAAATGTATTTGTGGTTTTTATATCTGCGTTCAAATTTCCTGATAAACCTTTTTTTGATACTACTATTTCATCCAACTTGAAAATTTCTTCAATTAAAAAGATTTTCATGGTTTTAGAATTTATCATGTCCTGATTAACCTTAATGCCAATGTCTTCAAATTGAAGTGCGCTTACTTCAATAAAATCATTCAATCCAACAGATAAGACAAATTCACCCATTTCATTTGTAATGGTACCAACATTTGTTGTAGTGTTTAAAACGGTTATGCCAATAAGATCACTGCTTTCAACAATGATTCTACCCTTAACTTCAACACGGTTAATATTTTGTGACACTACCTGTAAACCCATTAAAAGTGTAAGAAAGATGATGCTGTTTTTCATGTTGTTTTTCATGTTGTTTTTTTTCAAAAATAATCTTTAAATACTTATTACAAAATCTAAACCCATATAATCTTTTGTTAAAACCCAAAATTGGTTAATTTTACAATAAACTAATTTCAATTGAAACACATCATCATTGCCAGTACCTCAACACTTCACGGAAGTGATTATTTAGACTATATTTTAGAAGAATTAAAGGTGTTTTTTAAAAATGTAAATAACGTCCTTTTTATCCCTTATGCACGACCAAGCGGTATTTCTCATGATGTTTATACAGATAACGTGAAAAACGCCTTTTCTAAAATCAATAAAGACGTAATAGGCATTCACACCTTTGAAAATCCTGTTACAGCCGTTGAAAAGGCAGAAGCTATTTTTATTGGTGGTGGCAACACTTTTGTTTTATTAAATCAACTTTATAAAAATAATTTAATAGATATTTTAAAGGAAACCGTGATTGACGGAACGCCTTATTTAGGAACCAGTGCCGGTAGCAATATTTGTGGCCTCACCATAAAAACAACCAATGATATGCCTATTGTTTATCCACCCAATTTTAATGCATTAGGGCTGGTTCCCTTTAATTTGAATCCTCATTATTTAGATCCTGATATAACTTCCAATCATATGGGTGAAACAAGGGAAACCCGAATTAAGGAATTCCATGCCTATAATTCACCACCCGTGGTTGGTTTACGTGAGGGCAGTTGGCTATACGCACATGGAAACTCCATAGTTTTAAAAGGTAATTTATCAGCCCGTATTTTTGAATATAATAAAACACCATATGAAATAGAATCTGGAGCAGAACTCAATACCCTTAAATAAAAAGAGGCTATCTAAAAAGTCGTCATTGCTTCTCCCGATAGCTATCGGGAGAAGCAATCTACAAATTGCAAGTAGTTGATTTACAGATTACTTCGAAATAAAAATTTCTCGTAATGACGGTAAAACATACTTTATAGACCTCTTAAGACCGGGTTCCTTTCGACTTGGCTCAAGATAAACTTCTCACCCTAAACCCTATAATCAAGAAACTTTCAGAAATAAAAAAAGCTTCATATTCATGAAGCCTTTAGAGCGGGAGACCGGGTTCGAACCGGCGACATTCAGCTTGGAAGGCTGACGCTCTACCAACTGAGCTACTCCCGCAATTATGATGCAAATATAACTAATCTAAATATTCATTTGCAAGAGAAATCACAACTTCTTCAAAAAATGATACCCTAAAATTTGAAACCCTTCATTAAAATAAAACTTGTGTGAAAGATGATTACTAACATACGTATTTAACTCCACAGATTCACAGCCTTTTAATTGGACGTAATTATATATCCATTTAAAAAACTGTTGTCCAATACCTTTATTTCTATAGCCATCTTCAATATAAACATGATCAACTTCTACACTTTTTCCTGAATAATGCCTAGTGGAATACCATAACCCACAAACCCCAATTAAAATATCATTATCATAAACCACAGCACATTCATAATTTTGAGAAATCATGTCTTCAAATCTCATTTTAAGTATCTCATGAGAAATCTTATGATCATTTAATTTTTCAACTAATGGAATGACAGTTTCAATTTGTGACTTATCAATAATTTTAAAAGTGATTAACATAAAAACCTTAAATCCGCAAGTTTACTGATTAAAAACTAAGTCAAA
>TARA_R110002050_G_scaffold106312_2_pt1 | contig 16879 bp, 18 predicted proteins | sample TARA_R110002050 | Tara Oceans TARA_R110002050 (sample SAMEA4396988) | marine metagenome | biome: Polar Biome; feature: [DCM] deep chlorophyll maximum layer (ENVO:01000326); material: water (ENVO:00002006), including particulate matter (ENVO:01000060) such as... | depth 25 m
ATCATCTGAAATTTTTAATTCTGACTCAGTCATTTTTTTCCACTTAAATATTTTATTTCTTTATTATATTTTTTAAAAAAACTAATAAATTTTAACCAACACATTTAATATCTTCCTACGCCTGTTGCATCTAAAGTTACACCCATAAGTGTTCTCATTCCGTACAAACTTGATAAAGGTGCTGAACGTAAAGCTTGACGAATACCTTCATCTGTTTCTCCTTCAGCAAAATGATTAATCGTATCAGCAATATCAAATAAATAACTTGGTGTTGCACCAGCAAAATCAGCCGTACTTTCCAAACCAGCACCTAATGGACTAGCTTCAACACGATACTTAGGTTGAATAAACGTATCGTCACGATCCATGTCACCCATACGATGCCGTGCATGCAAACCCATATAAAACAAATCGCTGTAAATTCCTGTAATGCCTGTCTGATCAATAGATCGAGCAAGTTGATCTTCATAATCCATACGATTAAACGAACCAGGATTCTTTAAGTATAAGGTTAGATAACCAAGTGCCATCATTGTAGTAAACCCAGCTACCTTGCCTGTTCTTTCAGCATCAAAACTGCTGGCAAGTATTTTTGTTGTTGCACCTAATGTATAGTTCCAGAATTGAAATGGCAAAGCCATCAAACCATTTTCTATACGAACCATTTCTGTATCACCAAAGCTTGATCGTTTATCAACTTTAAAACCTAATGCTCTTAATGCTGGGTTCATTTTAGCATACACAACACCATCAATAATTGTTGGCTTATCTGCTGGCGTTGCATTGATAATTGTGTTGCGTGTCATAGTATTTAAGGCACCACGAAATTTACGAACAAGAGCTTGATTAACATCACCCCATGCTTCGGTGTTGGAAACAATTAAATTACCTGATTCTGATGTTTCAATGACGCCGTCATCAAACAACCTTTTAATCTTTTTAGCATCACGCATTACTAAACCATAACGTGATAACAACTCAATACCTTCCTGATCGAGTGTGCCTTTGACAAGTTTAATGCATCGTTCCACTAAAGTATGCTGACCTAAAACACCTGTCATCATTTTAGTTATTTGAGTAATAGGTGCTAATCCGTTCATTGTATAGAAAGCACGTTTGCCCTGTTCATTTAATTTTGAGACACCTTTAACAAAAGGGTTTCTTAAATAATCCTCATACATTCGGTTGTGTGCCATGCCAAGAACCATATCCAAAGCTTCACCAGCTAACTGAACCTCCTTGGCACTTAACCCCAAAGCCTTTAAGTCTTTTAAACTAGCTAATGTGCCACCAATATTTTGCCATCCGAGTGGTCCTTGTTTACTAGCATGTTGCATAATAATCATACCAAGTTCAGGTAATGATGATAGACCAGCACGACCAAGAAAAACATAAGCTGTCCAATCAGTTAACGCTCGTGATATTCTTCTGTTCAAAGCATCAGGTCTATGAACAGCTGTGCCGACGACACGATCATACATATGTAATATTTCTGATGTGGTTTTAGCTATTGCTGTATCATCCATACCTGATTGCACCATAGCTAGTTGTTCTTGATCAATAAGATCGTTGATTGATTTTCCTTTAAAAGTATTTGCAAATTCAATTTTTGATCCTGTACGCATAATGTAATACATCGCAACATCAAGAGGGTTGGTTTCAATAAAATCAAGAATCAAATGATTAGGGATATCAAGTTCTCTATGACGTAGATGCTTTGATAAACCATGACCCATGAAGTCATCTTCCATAGTTGCCTTGTTTAAAATTCTATCAACAGTTTTGTTTACAGCTTCATCAACACTTTGACTTGTTTGATTGCCTAGAGGATTATCAATATACCATTGACGCAAAATACCTTTAAATTTATCAACATTATTAGCAATAGAATCTATTTTAAAATACCGAGGAAAATACACACCTTGATATTTTGGGTTATAATCAGTGTCTAATAAATCTTCAGCATCTTTTAATTTAGCTTTATTTTTACCAAGCATTTTTTTTATTTGTGTTTGAGCCTTTACTTTTGTTTCTGTTTTTAATTTTTTAGATAAATCATCAATCGTTGATTTTAATAGTGTAATTGTTTCACCAATAGATTCTCGTGTTGCCAACATTCCATTATCAATCATCTGAACACCATATCTTGTATAGAACAAATCCATCTCATCAATAAAACGCTCTTCGTGAACCGATAAACGAGGACGACTAGCATCAGCTTCCCTTAATATTCTTTCTCTTCCAAGACGATCAGCAAACTCTTTAAAATCTTTTGACCCCCAAGGTATTCGTTCATCAGCACCTTTTAAAAAATCATGGTATATATTTGTCATCTTATTAGAGTGCGCTATATAATCGCCAAAATATGTTACCGATCTCTGAAAGACTGACGATATACCTTGACCAGCTATATTAAAAGCTTGTGTTAAACCACCATCACCACCAATTTGAAGCATTAATTTTTTTACTGATTGAGGAGCCGATGATTGCATAACACGTTTGAATGGCGTCGTCACAGCTTGAAACAAAGGAGAATTAACAAAACGATTATCTTTATAATTAAAAGGTGTTGTTCGTGTTTCATCAATTGCTTTAGCAACGGCTTGTTGGTCATCACCAAAACGTTTTGCATGACGGAACGATCCTCTTACGCCTGTCAATCCACCAAGCACACCAACCAATGCTGTTGATCCAGCAATGTTTACGCCTGTTTCCATAAGACTGCTATCAGGATCGAAAGGCGCACGTATAGCTTCTACTCCAGCACCAATAACAAAACCTGATTTAGCACCACTAATTGCTCTGGCTGTCATTGTTACACCTTTGAACGGCAATGAAAGAAGATTAACAGGATCAAGAATACCAGCTGTAATTATAGAACCCCAACCTGTTCGTGACATAACATCACGATTGTTTTGCATTTTATCAGCATGGTTTCTTAAATAATTTAAATGATCTTTAGAACGTGCCTGTGTGAGAAACGAAACTCTGTTACGATTTTCTAAATCACCTAAAGAAAGATGTTGAAAAATATCAAAGTTTTCATCTTCTTCAAATGTTGAACCATATAAAGCACCCATGATTGGCCGGTATTGATAACCATAAGTTGCTGACATTCCATCCCAAAAAGAAGGATCGGCTTCAGCCATAGACATACTATCATACGCTACTAAAGGTTTGCCAAGATCAGCCATTAAAATGGTTCCAATTTATCAATACCAAAAATTTCTTCATAAGAACCACCACCACCAATTGATGGCATAATAGGGTATTGATAATCTTCTAAGTCTTTATTTGCCTGGTAAATTAATTTTGTATAATCTAAATTTTGTTTTAATCTTTCTTTATACGCTTTATCCATTTGATCAGCGTATTCAATTAATTCTATAGAAATCATTTCAGATTCCTGTGTTTTAGGATTCTTTTTAATAATAGGCTCAATCGATCCACCAGCTTCACCTTTCATTAAATAGTAACGCACATTGCTATTTGCCGAATTAGGATCAACCATAACAAAAACATTTTCACCCAGAACTGCATCCTTAACACCACTTAGTTTACGAACCTCTGCTTCAAAGTTTTGCAAAACAGAAGTACCACTACCAAAAATAACTTCAGGAGAATACCTTGTTTGAAGAGCAGTACCACCTGAAAGTAAATCAACAGTATATGCAGACTGCACCCATTTTTGCCGAACAGTCGCCGTCATTATCTCCAATGCATCTTCAGCACCAGTTATATTTGCTAACATTAATGTTTCATCAACAACTTCGTTAGCAATTAAATTGTCGCCAAATTCTTTAGCTAATTCACGAAACATAAAAGCTTTAGCACCTTTAAAAGTTTCAATCACTTGATCAGGTTTCATGTCTTTATTTATTGAATCAATTGCTTTATTAACACGTAAATTTTCTGGCACATTTGCTGAATCAATAGCAAACTTCAATCCTTGAGCTGTGTTATCAAAAGTTATAAGATTGTTAATCGCTGTTAATTTACTATTTAATCCATTCTTTAAACCAAAAGCACTTGTTATATCACGAGGAATACCTGTACTTGACATATTGTTTTTCATGTTTTGAAACATTTCCATCATAGCAAAAGCTTCATCATTTTCTAATTGTCCAGTAGTTAAACGTGTAAAATGATTTTCTAAAACTTTTGGTATTGTTTGTTGTTGTTCAATTATAGTATAAAACTGGTTCTTTTCATCTTTAACTAATTGAATAATTTGATCAGATGTTAAAGGCTTTGATGGATCAAACGGTACTCCTGATTGATTAAAAACATAAGATGTATAAGCGTTCATAAATTTTGGTGGTATTGGTGTCTGTTGCCCTGTAGCTAACAATTGTTTAAAATTTATATTTTCAAGTTCAAGGGCTTGGTCATTTTCAAGTTTATTTTGTATTTGTTCTAAAGATGTTACGTGCCGTGCGATTGTATCATTATCAAGAACATGAGGATTACTATCAATTAATGTTTTAATAGTATCGAATGAAACTTTATTTTCTTCTGTAGAAAATTTATTTACTTCAACCATTCTTTCAGTATCTACTAAATCAATAACACGACCTTGTGCTGTAGCACTTACAACTGCTAGTATTTCTTCACTATTAAATCCTCTTGTAGCATCTCCTAAACGTGCTTTCATAATGTTGCGTCGTAGTTCAGCAACTATATTTGTTTTCTGTGACGCTGTTGCATCTCTATTGTTGACGGCGTCAACCCACATATTTTCAATACGAGCCTGTAAGTCTTCACCTAATCTTTTGTTGCCTTGTAAAAAAGCATTAATAGATTGATTTGCCATCTGTGTTGATAGTTCAAATGTTTCTGCATAGCGTTGTTCGGATTCAATCTGAAGTTTATTTCGTAAAGCTGTATTGGTTCCAGCTGAAATTTTAGCTGAACCATAATCCTGAATAAATCCATGGAACTCAGGATCAACCGAATCTTTTAAAGCACCAATAGCAATCGATGCTGATGTATTGAAAGATTCTGAATCAGAAGGATTATCTTGTAAGGCTATCATAACTTTGTTATCAATTGACACTTGCAACTGGTTTTGATAACGGCTCATCATCTGTTTTTCAAAAGCACGTTTACCAATCAATCCCATACCTGACGGCAATTCAGCTTTAATAATGTTTCCGTTATCATCAAGAATATCAGCTGACATTGCCTGTCTTTGTCCAGAAAGATCGGCTTCTATTGCTGATTGTTTAAATACTTGTGCTGATAAAGCCTGTGATGTTTCTGATATTGTTTTCCATGTTTCAGCTTCCCCTGATAAAACTTGTGATTTTACAACGCCGATAGGTTTATTAAACATTCTACTTTTTTCACGGATGACAGCCATTAGTCAGATTCTCCTGTACCAAGTGATTTGTATTCAGAAATTCCTGTTCTTGTATTCGATAGTAAACTTATCAACCCTGATTTGCGAAGTGACCTTGCACGATCTTTTGCATAAGATAATGTTTCAGTCTTTTTTAAATTATAGTTCTTTTCCATAGCATCTGATTGTATGCCAATACGTTTTATATCTGTTTCATAGGTTTCATAGTTTGATTTCTCAAAGGCTTTAAAAGAAGGATCACTTGCATCACGACCAAGATAGGCACGGAAAGCAATGTTTGATGCCATGCTTTCAGAAAAACTTTTCATACGATCTGTTTCTTCCTGTTCAGCATTTAGCTTTGCCATTTGTTTTTCTTGATCAATACGTTCAGCTGTACGAATCGATGCATTAATCTCAGCATTTGCCATTGATTGATTTGCTTGATACGACGCCATGCTTGAAGCAATCGTTGTAAATAAATATAATTGAGGACCAGGAATACACATTAGAACGCTATCTCCACTATCATGCCGTTAATCTGCAAAGCCACTGGCGCCGTCTGCGTTATAAAAACTCTTGGATCACTACTATACCCCAGCATACGAAACTCCTTTTTGCCATTAAATAATGAAAACCCATCTGAGAAATCATCAGTAACTTTTTGCAATATAAGAGGAACCGATGTTCCACCACTACCCACAGAAACTGAAAGTGAATCAACAAGGTCAAGATTAACACGAGTAACTTGTCTTGGCTCGGCTGTCAAAGGACCACCATCAACTTGTGCATCAATAGGAAGTGTCGTCAGGATGCATGTAAAACCAAAACCAATCTCTGCCGACGATAGGGAGGAATTTACCGAAGCAACATTGATTTGGTTAGATCCTTGAGTAAACGAACCGAGATAGTTGAAGCCATCAACAACATCTAAAACAGCGTTGTTTTCAAAAATTGTATTGGTTGTAAATACACCTGACGAACCACTAAAGTCATCACTGCAATCCATCGATGCAGTATCAAGAAATTCTTCTAGCATAAAGCGTGTTGTGCCACCACCTAAATCTCTAGCAACGACAGTAAACAATCGTTCATCAACAGTACACAGAGAGTGAAAAGAACCTTGGGTTGTCCACAATGTCCACCCAGCTTTTTCTTCATTACGAATAGAATGAAAGACGGCGACAGTTCCATCGTTGTTTACATAAAAAGCATAACTCTCTGGTCGTGCTAAAGCACCACGCATAGCTGTTAGTTGAACAGGATCAACAATTAAATGAGATGATAGCAATGATATTGGTGTCGATACATAGGCTGATTCTTTATCAGAAAAAACAAACTCACGAATAGTTTTACCTCCTTTTTGAACATACAATGTTGCACCATCAAAAGGCATAGGTCGAGCAAGCGATGTTCCAAAAGGTGTTTGTCTTCTAACCTGTGCATTGGTTGGAGTTAAAGCACTATCGGCAAAAGAAGGAATATAGAACTCTGATGTACTAGTAAAAATTTGTAAGTCTCGTGATGATGTCATGTGACGGATAGTGTTAAATTCTCCAGCACTAATTGCAAACTGTATGCTGTCATCAGCTGATGCATCATCAACATCAAAATTAAAATACTCACTTGTCTTCGATGCAAAAATGCCGTCTGGCTGATCAGTTGTTCCTCCAAACCAAAGACGATCTTCATGGAAAGTAACAGCTGATGGGAATCCACGAACCGATGAAAAAGATTGTTCATCCCAATTTGTAGAAGCAGTTGTTGCTGATAATGTTTTACGAACTGTTCCTGTTACAACAGTTGCACTTGTATAACCAGTTATTAAAACTTCATTACCAGCATATCGAATAATTTTACCAACATGACCTGACACCCAATAAGCCGATGACGTCGTCATTGTCTTGCCTGTTCCACTTGTAGCTTGTGGAGTTAATGTTACACCACTTGCTTGAAAAGAAAAATAAGGTTGAAATGTTTCATCATCGGCTGTTGTTGTATCAAAAACATATTTACGAACTTCAAACGCTGTTAAACTCGTTCGGACAATACGCATAGGTTGATGCGTTGAATGACAGATAAACATATTATCAGCTGATTGTGCAAAGGTTGTTGCTTCAATCGTATCGGTTGTCCAAGGCAAAGTAGCACTGTCTGTGTCTTGTGTTAATGTTTGAATATGTGAAATAACACCAGTTGATGCAACAATACGAAAGAAGTCACATTGACCAGCACTAAAAGCAACAATGTAACGTTCGTCATCCGAAAATTTAAACGCTTCAATACGAACTTGCAATCGGTCATTCCCACTAAAATTCGTCGATGTTAGTCGTCCTGTATCTGATGCTTTCACAGTAAGATTAGAATTTCCATACGCATCTCTTTGAACAGTTACAACATTAGCTGAAGGATTGGATACAGTAAAACCACTGATAGCATTAATAGCTGTATAGAGATTATCAGCTGTTGTATCATTAGATTCATTGGCTCGGACATAATGAGTATTGCCTGAAGAAGAACTTGGTGATGTACCACCAGCTGTTTCAAATTCTACTGTTATTAATGTGCCGTCTTGTTTTTTAAATTTAATTGTTGATCCTGTTGCAATGTTTTCGTAATCAGTAACTGTGATTGTAAAAGTTGGTAAGGTTGCTGTTATAGAACTCCATTTGTAAATAAACTCAGTACCAGGACGGCGTTTAACTCCACCCTCTGCCATTAGGAAAAAGTTACGTACTTTTTCAGCTGACTGAACATAAACATTCAAATCAGTCCTTGATGTCATTGAAGGGCTAACTTCTCCACGTTCAAAGTTGTTTAATGGAACACGGATACGAGCCATCAGAAAATACTCATAAGTTACCTGTTTGACGACGTGCTGTTATGAAACGATTAGTATTAAGTTTCAAGGTCGTCTGTTGCTGGCTGTCTAAGGTTCTTGCTTTCTGCATAAAGAAACGTGCCTTGTCAAACATGTTGTTCGACATCTGATCGTTTCGTGCAAGTGATAAAGCAAAATGTCCAGCCAGTTCATAGACAACAGCCTGTGTAAAGTACGATGGCCATCGACTTTCATCCTGTCGAAAAGTATAATCAATAATAACTTTATCATTAACAGTAGCGTTATTAAAAATAAAATTACCATAGATTTGATATTCAATAGATCGATCATTAATTGTTACAGTATTTACCATAAGAGAATCCGAAGGGATTTGATAACTAGCATCCCAACGTCCTGTTGGTTCAGCTGTTAATCTATTAGCAATAGCTTGATTAACAGCAAAACGCCACCTTGTATTAACAAGTGATGCTTGGGCTGTATCCTCATAAAGATTCACAGCTACCAAAGCTTCATTTGATCCATCATCAAAAGATGTCATTGGCTGGGCGCCAATCAACACCAGCGATCTTGTGCATACGTCAATGGGAGAAGTTGCTGATGTTGATGTAGCCATGTTAACTCTTAATCTGAGTCAGTTGCAGTTACAGTTAAGCCATCCACAACGTCGATAGCTGAACCAGTTGATGCATTTGCATAAGTCAAAGTAACCACTGGAGTACCACCAGTAGAAGTCACAGCAATGATTACGTCATTAAGACCAATCATATTAAGTGATTCACCAGTAAAATAAGCAGCAGTATTGACAGTTGCAATCGTATCGGTTGTCGTGTAGTGCCATAAATTAACACCAGAACCACCAGACAATCGAGTTAAATTTGCTTTATCGTAAGCCATATCTACTCTCCTATGAGTTGTTATCTAAGACTTCATAGACACCATTTGCGTCAATGACACAGGCGCCCATGGACATCATGGATGTTGCAAGATGAGATACCTTTTCAGGTACGTAGTTCAATTCTGTTGTGACGTCGGCACCAATGCCTAATCCAACAGCTGATGAATGATACGCTATATTCTTACCAGCTGTAACAGCTGATGTACTGTAGAACATAAAGCCTAAAAAGTTTTTAGCTGTCATGCCACCAGCGTAAGGCAAGTTTGCTTCACCTACATAGTCAGCACTTGCAAATTCGTTGATAGCAAATAAGTCAGCAAAACCTTTTGGGTTCATGGCAACAAAACGTCCACCATCTTCAGGAACGTCAGCGACACCAAAAGTTTCAAACAATGATAACACATCGGCTTTTTCTAAAGCTGAACTTGTATCATGGATTTGAGTTCCACTAGCACCAGCGTCCATAGCTGTAATAAGAAGTTCATCAGTCTTTCGCCCTAAAGCACCAGCTTCAGATTTTGCAATTGCCTGACGTTCATCTATATTGGTTTTAATTTCATCGAGTTTATCGATGTATTCGGCGGCGTAATAGTCAGCCATTGTTGCTTCCACGGTTGTGTGGGTAAGTTCCATCGGTGTGACAGAACCATTTCTGCTTTTAGTTGAAGCTGATCCAGAAGCTATTTTTTGAAATCGAACAACGCTTCCTCTAATATTAGATACAACACGAACTGTGTTTCTAATCTTAGATCCCATTCTTTGATATGCTAAATGGACTTCTGATTCAAACTGTTTAATAAAAGCAGTATCTATGGAATTAGCCATAAGATATCTCCTATAAAAAAAGTTTCGTTTACAGTTAGTTATCCAAAATTAGGTATCAATTCGATTATCTCATGCGAGGTCGATCAACCACAATCGGGCTATCATGCTGGTAGAAGTTGCACTTCTACGTTTTCTTGACAACGCACAAAACGTAAACAAGCATAACTATTTATAATAACAGGCTCAGTATGAAACACAAATCCTAGCCACATAAGCCATTCTATAGTTTTATGATGGTCTGCTGGCACAACATTTTCTATAATAGGATAGTGCATTTGCACTAGTTCAATCATTTCTTTTGATGCTTTTAAAAAACTAATGTAATTTTTCTCAACAAGATCATTACCAAGTAACCAAACTGATCCAACATCCTGACGAATTGGAACTGTACCAAACATACATATTGGAATATTATCAACCATAGCTGTTAATGTATGATGACGATTTTCTTTAAAAGGAAGGTGCAACGCTTTAAATGGCGTTACACCATGTATTTGACATTCACGAATATCAGTAGGTCTTAGTGTATTTTGCAAATGTTTAGCATCAGAAGATGTTGCTTCAACAATATCAATTCGTCCAATACTTGCAATATGTTTACGAACCATACAGCTTGTTAAAGCCTGATGCTACCTTGTCTACAAATTCCTGTGAACGTTCACCAGGTTTCCAGTACCGAGGATCTTTCATCATAGCTTCAAGGTCAGCTTGAGAAATTGATGCTGGAGAAGTAGCTTCACCTGATATTGAACTTCCACGATCCATCTCCATTATTTTTTCTAAAGCTTGAATACCTTCGGCTGTTGAAGCTAAAGTTTGTATAGCTGGCATCATATCTTCTGGAAAAAACTTATTAACAAATAATGAAACAGCTTCAATACGTTGGTCTGCTGTATCACCCAACTTACCTTTCTCAGCATCAAGATCAGGCATTGCCATATTTAAAGCTTCAGCATATTGGTTGATGCCGTCGGCAAACTGATCTTGAGATAATCCTTTTTCAAAAGCATGGTCTGACCACCATTTTAAAAGCTGGTTATCTTGAGTTAATTGTTCATCCAATGTTTCAGGTAATTGATATTCACCAACAGTTGCTGGTCTGTTTTTATAAAACTCATTTTGTATTTCCTGTTGAACAGAAGAACGTATATCTTCTGTTTTCTGTCCTATTTTGCTTTCAAGTTCAGTATAACTTTTTACAAGTGCTTCAGGGTTTTCAAATTTTTCAGGAAGCCATTCATGTCTTGTCTGGCTTTCCTGTTGTGGTTCGCTTGTTGTTTCTTGGCTGGTTGCTTGTTCGTCCATTCTTTACTCCATGATTATGAACTATTCGTCTTTCTATTAAACCGATAATGTATCGCTGTCCTTCCAAATGACGTAATTTTTCATTGGATATATCAGGGCCAGCAACAGTTTCGATTGTTATACTGCGTAAATAACGCAATACCGATGCACCACTTGGCGATGCAAATAAGGCTCCCATGTCAGCTGAAATCTTTTCGTCCTGTTCTGGACTGCGATTATAACCATCGATACCTACTTTAACTGTCATGTTTTTTTCCTCTATGATTTTTTTTGTTTATTTCTGTTTGAAATAGCTTTTGCTTTAGCTTTTGCATCTGACTTACTCGATGCTCCCCATGCTTGTAGACTTAATAAAAGTCGTGTGGGTTTACCTTTAGAATCTCTTTCTGGTCCTCGCATATTACCCATTCGTGCAAGGAAACTTGCTCGTCTTGGATTGTCGCCTTTTTTAACAGGAGCCTTTAATGTACCACCAGTTTGTTTTTTATAAGAAGCACGACCTTTAGCATTTAATCCACCTTTAGGATTTTTACCAGCTTTTCTTTGCCACAATGCTGTTGCCATTATTCTTGTGGCTCCATCATACCTTGTTGCTGTTGTTGTTGTGCCATCTGTGCTGTCATCTGAATAATCTGTTCACGAGATGTTTTATCACGGATAAGATTATCAGGAACACCAAACTTTCGTGCAAGATAGATTGATGCTTCTTCACTATCAATAAGAAGATTCACCATCTGAGGACCAAAACGTCCACCGACCAATTCAAGGAATCGATCTACAGAAACGATATCAGCTTGTGATTGGGCTTGTGCTAAAGGCGATACAGAACGTACCTTAACTTCTCTGCCATTAATAACAGGAAGATCAATACGTCCTTGTTTCTTTAAAATATAAACAACTCTTTGCAATACTGGCGTAACTAACTCAGCCTGTAATCGTCCAAACGCAGAACCAATTCGTCTTGAAAGGTCAGCCATACGTTCAGCAATTTCTGTTGCACTTGCTGGTGTTCTGTTGGGATCACCCAGCATGTCATTGTATAACGCACGTTTAATATTGTTACGTTGATCGTTTAATACAAGGTCAGCAACATCAAAACGTCCAGCCGAGTTTATCGGTTGAAGACCAGACGAGCCAGGTGATTTGGGAATAACAGTACCAGGAACTAACGAAATATTGTCAGCATTAATGACGCCGTCATCTTCCATTTGGTAGATACCAGAAATAGACATCTGAGCATTTTCAAGTATTAATTCAATCGTTAAGTTGGTTGTTTTGATTGCACTTAACGCATTAATAAGTGGACCTCTTCCATAAATTTCACCACTCGCTTTAGACCATCTGTATGCTATAATAGGACAAGACCCTATTCCTTCATACCTTTCTTCTAAAATTTTTTCTTTAAACTGCATATCAATGACACAATATTTATGTGCCAAGACATTCGGTTTAGAGTAATCACGATATATAACTTCTATTATTTTATGTTTTTCTTCAGGATACGTTTTAACACGTTCCATTATTTTTGGCGTAAGAATAGCTTTCGGATACGCAATAAGGATTTGTCCACAACGGATTTGGCGTTCTCTAAAAATATTATCAACTCGATCATCCGGCCCAACATCCAAGACAACATGTGGTAAAGGAATCGCACTAAACCTAACAGGGTTGATAGCATCACCTTCTTCACAGAGAAGAACGCCAGTACCCACGGCAAGATCAAGAAATGATTCATGTACTTCTTGAGCAAAATTAGAGTTTTGTAAAACTTCAAAAACATAATCTGTTACCTCTTGTAATTGCGCATTAACGCTCTCACGTTGCTCTTTAGGCACTTCTGAACCAGCAATAAAATCAGCCCATCTTGCAAAGTTTGGAACCAAGCCTGACTGCAATCTGGATGCAAATTCCTGAACTCCGACCACGGCAGTTTCGTCAAAGATTTTGTCGTCTCGTCTTTGACCAGGGTTTTCAGCATAGAAGCTTTCTCGTTGTGGTAGCGCATACTCATAACATTCCTCAAATAATGAAACCCAGTTTTCTCGTGTTCCTTTTGCTTTTTCATAACGCTTTAAAAGAAAATCAACGGCTTTATCTGTACCAGCATCTAAAGCAATAACTGTGTTTTCAATCATTTATAATATCCTATTCCACCTGATTGCCCTGATATTAATGAGCGACGTCCTACTTTACCTTCGGACACTTTCTTTTTTTGAGCGTCTTGTTTTTCTTTCATTTCTTTTTGTCGAGCTTCTTCTTGAGCTTTCTGTTGAGCGATTTCAGGATCTACCTGTGGTTCAGGCATTGTCGTTGGTCGTCTTGTAAAAATACACATATTGTTTCCTTATCTTATCAGTTCTATATTAGCCACGCACAAATTATAATCTTGCCCAAAGACCTTCACGCCTTTGTTTAGGACGGCGTTTAAAAACATCGTATTCAGGTTTGGCATTAAAAGATCGCAAAGGTTTATTATTACCTAACAAAGAGCGACCTTCACCAGCACCAAGCATTAAATATTGTAAGGCATCATGGATGTGCGAGAACATATTCTTTTCAGGTTTATCGGTAAAGCGTTCTCCTGAAACTTGCATCCGTCTGTATTGATACCCACCTTCAAAGCCTTTAATAAGTTGTCGGCATCGATAATCAATTAAGAAAGCTGGTTTACCTTCAGTCATTGCCATTAGTGATTTGTTGACAGCTTCAGTTCTTAATGACACATCATTTGATGGTGCTGGTATTGCTTTTAATCCAGCACCTCTAAGGATTTGAAAGGGAGTTGATTCATCGGTTTGCGCACGGAAATCACCTGACGGATCACCATATATTAAAGCTTCGCTGTTATTATATTTGGTTGCTAATTCTTGACGCAGTATTTCTGAGAACCGAACAATACCCATGTCAACAGCAACAATCTCTGATTGTATTAACCACCGACCACGAACCTTCTGACCAAAAACACAGGCTGGTGTTAAGCCAAAGTCAATACCAACATAGACAGGCATGCCGTCGGCAACAGCCAATTCCTCTTTTGAAATATGGGTTTCATTTGCAAACATCTGATACACTGGCTTGCCATCGGATATCTTGCCAAGTCGATTCATAACATACACATCAATCCATGATTTTGTTTTTCCTTTAACAGTATTAGTGTAATAACTACCTAACAGATTGTTTTGATTTTCAGCTTTCTTGTTAGACTCATAACCAAGTATCTCACCCTTTTCATCTTTCTGTTCATTCATTCCTGAAGGCTGGACCCAGAACTTCCAGTTATCAGGACGGACAAGCATCTTGGATTCTTCACGAGGTATATGGTCAGGAACAGGAACTTCACCTGACATGATCGGCCACCAGTGATCTTCTTCTGGAGCATTGGTATCACAGATAATTCCTGACCAGGATGGACCTCCATCACGCATAGATGGGAATCTTCCACACCTCATTGTGCATGCATCGATAATGCTCTTAGGAATTTCTCGTGCTTCATTTACCCAAATCCCTGTCAACTCCAGAGACAAAAGTTTTTTAACATCTTCAGGTCTATCAAGGGCAAGAAAGATAACTTCAAGTTCGACTTCTCCTTTATTAATAAAATGTGTATAGGGAACCTCCCAACGAAACCTTCCCCAAACATCTTCAGGGAACCAATCAAGCCATGTTTTAATTGTTGTCGTTCGTAGTTGTGGATTGGTATTTCGGATAATACACCAGCGAGAACGGCGTTTGCCTTGTTCGTTTTTCTTTTGAGATAATGCACGACGAAAGACTTCAACACAACACGCAACTGATTTACCTGAACCTACTGGACCACGCAAGCCACGGAAAAAACTATTGTCTTTCATAAAGGCTTTTAAGACGTCGCCGTCAGGTTTGTATTTAAATGTTGTCAATGTTGTGATCTCTTCCTGTCTTAATTAAGGTAGCTACAACTTCAGGACCTAATGATGCAATAAGTTTATCAGCTTCATAGTCTGATTTATGGTCATCAGGGTAGTATTGAAAGTGAACCATCTTAACAACTTTGCGTAAAGTATCACGTTCCTCTTTGTTTAACGTATGCATAAAACTCATTATATATCTCCCTGTTTTTTTAAATAGAATAGATAAGCAAGCCATACAATCAACGCACCAACAACTGTAGCTAAAACAAGAATACCAACAACATTCATAATATTCTTGCGTAACTCCTGTTGTTTATAAATTTGTTCGGCTCGTTCCTTTCTTATTTTCGTTTGAAGACGTAACAGTTCAGCCCATGAATCAGGACCATGAACCATATTAATCCAACTGCGAAGTTCATCTTCCATGGATTGCGCTTTCTTTTTTGCAGCAAATGCATCCATTGCTTCCTGTTCTACCGATGCACCAGCAAATATTTTTTTAAATATAGGGGGGTTCTTGGACATTTGTTCGGCATGGTTAATATCAGAAATGGCACCCATCCATCGTCCAATGTCACCATACATAGATTCTACATCTTTAGATGCTTGGAAACCTTTTTTAATTAACGTAAATGCCGTTGTTGCCGTAGCAAGAGCCGTGACAGGGTCCATAGATCATTACTTCTTTTTCTTAGGTTTCTTATGACTTAATACTTGAGAATTTTTTGTATGTTTAGCTCCAGTATGTAATGACCCATTAGGCATTTTATGTGTTTTGCCTTTAAAAAGTTTTCCGTCTTTTGTATAATGAGGTACGTTTTTCATTACTTCTTTTTCTTTTTAGGAAACCCAGCTTTCATATTTGCATAAGCTTTCTTTGTAACAGTTGAGTTAGCTTTTGAACGTGATGTACCAGCCTTTTTACGAGCATTAATATTTTTGTATAGTGACATTTATTATTCCTACCTGTTATTGAAGAAGTGATCGCAACATGGTATCCCAAAACCCACCACCACTTTTCAATTGTTTTGCTCGTCTTTTCCTTGCAAGGTCTGTTAAAAGAGTTGGTATCTTTGGAACATTAGGAAGAAGGTCAGTCTTTGTTTGTGTAGAATTACTAAGGCTTGAAAGGATGCCTTTTTGTTTTTCTTCCATTGGGTCTACTCTAAATTGCGTAATGCCTGTTTGACTGACAGGCGTAACTGGCGTTTTTGGCTTTTGACCAATAAGATCACCAGCTGAAATAGATGGAGCCTTTGCATCAAATCTCATTCCTGTTAACGATGTACCCAATAATCCTGGTCGTTCTTTTTCCGTTGGTGTAGGAACGCCTTTGCCTAACAATGTCTTACTGGCTGTTGAAGCAATAATATTATAATCTTTTCCCTGTGCTATATTGGTTCGTGCCTGTTTGGTTGCAATTGTTGAACCAGTGTTAGGATCCTTATAAAGGTTAGCTTTGTTGTTTGACCCACTGCTAATCGTTGCACCAAAACCACTTTTACCTGATGAAATTGTAAAACCTGTTTTTGCTAGTGGTGGTGACATCTTCGGCTTTAATACAGGCTTTTGTATATTGACGGCGACAGGCTTCTGAACAAGTGCCTGTTGTGTTTTTTTCATAGACTTTGCACTCGCCTGTAGCTGGTTTAGATTTGGCAGTGTAGACTGCCTAGCTTCCTGATCAGCTTTCTTTTCTGCTTCGGTACGACTTGCTATATTCTTTGTTACTCTGTTTATTATACGTGCCTTGTTCTGTCGACGTGGTGGCATGTTAATCTCCT
>TARA_R110002050_G_scaffold254038_1_pt1 | contig 16870 bp, 12 predicted proteins | sample TARA_R110002050 | Tara Oceans TARA_R110002050 (sample SAMEA4396988) | marine metagenome | biome: Polar Biome; feature: [DCM] deep chlorophyll maximum layer (ENVO:01000326); material: water (ENVO:00002006), including particulate matter (ENVO:01000060) such as... | depth 25 m
GGAAGGCTTCCTCTGGAAAGCCCTATTTTTTTGATCGGGCGAAGCCCACCCTTGGCGGGTGTACCGCTGCCCCCATCTTTGCATTTATCATAATTCACAACCGGGAACAGGATAGGTTATGGCATTGGATGGTCTGTAATAAAAAGGAAATGCGGTAAGGGTTAAATCAGAAGTGGGTATTGGACAAATGGAAATTGAGAGTAAACCAAAGACTGTATTTAAAAGACAAAAATAGTGTTCCGTTCAAGGATGTATTAAAAAATATTTCGGACCCACAAGCAAAAAGACCTCTACCAGCTATTGCTCTCTAACTGGGACAACGCAAAGTACTTCCTCGAAACAAAAAATCCCTCAACTCCAAATTATTCTAAATGATTTTGTTCAATGCTTACGCAAATTCAGCAGTCTCCGAGGCACAAATCCAGCAAGACCAAAAGACACATACATCTTTGAGCAGTAAGCGCCAGGGGCAGAACGTTTCAAAAAGGGGCATTCCTGAAGGCTAAGGTGGATGGAAATGGAAATCATAAGATTATTCATTTAAAAGTATCCATTTTATTTAACTCTTCAATTGATTTGACCCCTAATATTTTCAAGTATTCATTAACATCACGCTCTTCATCAATCATCTCAAATTGTTCTGTTTTCCCATCTAATTCAATACTAGCACCATAACCTAAAACAGTATTCTCCTTTAACTTATATACATTAAACTCACCCGCTACATATAATCCTAATTTAAACATCGATTCAGGTTTGATTGCTACATTTAATCCTTTTCCTTCCATTCTAAAACTTGGGTATAATATTCCATCTATTTTAAAATCGTTGCAAATTAGTTCTGAAAATATAGCGGAAATTTGATACTCCGTATGAGAATTGACATCTTTCGAGAATTCATTTGCCAAAAGATCATGAAATCCTAAAAGACTATTTTTCAATTCTTCTGGATAAATTGAAATATTTGATATAAAAGCATTATAAATTTCCTTTGAAAATGAATTAACTTCATGATATCCAGTTTTATTTACAATCGCAACTAAATTTAATGGTTCATGGGTACTCCACTTTCCATAAGCTATTTTCCGCAATCCTGAAACTGATTTATCTCTTATCCATGGCATAGATTCAGCCAATCCGATTACCCTTGCAGAATCAAACTCTCCTTGAGGCAAATCTTCCCTTATAGTTGATGCATAGAACATTGTTCGGTTTGGAGTACTTGCTCTTTGATAAGTTGTATTTAACCATTGCGGTTTAAATGAAAAGTCGTCCTTGGTATTGAACCGTTGCTCACCTGGTAACATGGGCCTTGCACGAATTAAGGATTTATCCTTTCCAAATGTAACAATCATTAACCCCATCTTCCCTACCCTGCTTAATAACGAGGTAATGACTTCTGAATATTCCAAGGACAAATCAAATTGGGTCAGTATTTTTGATATCCTATTTAATCTCTTCATATCAAATAAATATTGACAAGATAAATCTTAAATAATACTTTAAATGTACAATATTCAATACTTTAATTGCCGATTTTTAAAATAAATAAGAATTGAGAGAATAATTGTTTTACGGAATATCTGCAACACATGATTTCCTGTTTTGATAAACATAAATTTACAGATAAAATGGTTACATTTTTACCGACCCTACCGGTATTTGGCTTAGGGATAGCAATGGAAATCCTTTTTTGCGAGGAATTGGAGGAGGAAAAAGATTGGAATGGAAGCAAAGCGATAGCCCGACCCTAAGGGTAAACCCCAAAAAATTAAACATCAATCCAGATTATCCCTTTAACTTTTCTTTTAATTTTTTATAACATTCCATTGCCAATGGCTTAAGCTCTTCCCCTGAACGTGAAATAGGAAATTCCAGGCTACGTTCCATAGCAGCCATATAGGTGCCCGAAAATTCATCCATCTCGTCATCTTGAACCCCCATTAACGTTTGGATCAAATCCATAATACCCAAATAATGACAATAACCGGCATCCAGGTTCAACCTGTCCAGACCCAAAATTAACTGATTGTGTTTCAGGTCCTGATGAATCAACTCAATAATCAACTCGTCTAAGGTCATATTCATCTTAACATCCAGGTTTTCGGTTGAATGGAGGCCACTCTCTATTTGCAGTCAACTGTGAGGCAGCCTTACAAAATTCAATAATCCCTGACCCCTACCCTATTCTGATAAGGCATAACTTATTTCCTAAACAAACGCAGGTGGTAACGAAAAAAAGATGGAAACTCCAACAGATTAATCATGGCCACCAGCATAAATTATCCCTCCTACGGATATTTTATTTAAAAATCCCTCACTACCTTATAGCCAAAATCTAAGGAAATGGTTAATTTTGATCAATGACAGATAGTAACGACATGCCAGGAAAAATCCACCAAGGCCGCAATATCAAGCGTTTCCGTGAAATGTTGGGCATCAAGCAGGAAGCCCTGGCCCATGAGCTGGGTGCCGACTGGTCCCAAAAGAAAATATCCCTTCTTGAGCAAAAAGAAACAGTGGAAGATACCATCCTGGCCCAGGTCTCCGAAATCCTTAAAATCCCCGTGGAAGCCATTCAAAATTTTGATGAGGAGCAGGCGGTGAATATTATTGCTAATACTTTTAATAAAGAGGCATTTATAGCAAATCCAGGAGGTACTTTTCATTTCAACCCTATTGATAAAATAATACAACTTCATGAAGAGAAAATTACGCTTTATGAGCGGATGTTGAAGGAGAAGGATGAGATGATGGGGAGGTTGGAGCGGTTGTTAGAGGGGAAATAGAGTGAAGCTAATAATTTCTTTACTTGAATTGATTCGTGAGTTCACTGAATTCCGAATTACACCTTATTTTATAAAGGGTGGCAGAATTTAGCTTTGATGGATTGACAACACAATATCTTATAAAAAAAAGGGGGGATGATTATAATTTTATTTTAATCCTTCAAAAATGGAGATCCCTTCCAAAAAAGGTTTTAGCATGTAATTTTTTTCCTCGTTAGATACTCTAATCCAGAACAGAAACAAAAAATAAAGAGCCAGATTGTCTACACAATTGTAGGTTAGGTTTATAAGTAAGGCTCTTTTTTTCAAAAATCAGCAGTAATTTGGTTACTTTGTAGCATAAAATAATTTTCCACACAGAGATGTTTTTAGAAAATACAGAAATCACAAAATATACTTTCTCTGGACACGACTCCTTTCAGTGCCGACAACTATGGCTTAAAAAGGGGTATGACTATGTACAAGAAGGGAAGAATTTTAATGACGAAGATGCAGTTGTACAGCTTGGCGTTGGGAAAAATATGGTTTCATCCATTCGTTTTTGGCTGAAAGCTTTTAATATTATTGACAATAAGGACGTACCCACTGAATTTGGCAAACGATTATTTGATGATGAAACTGGTTATGACCCTTTTTTGGAGGATGAGGCAAGCCTTTGGCTTCTACATTATCTATTAGTAAAAAATGGATTTGCTTCAATTTACAGCATCATCTTTAATGAGTTCAGAAAGGAGAAACTCTTGTTTAACAAAGAAACCTTTGTGAACTATGTAAAGAGAATTGGTGAGAGCAATCCCCATTTGAATTTCAATGAAAATACGGTTGCTAAAGACTATATTGTTTTCGCAAACCTTTATAAAAGTGACCCTGAAAGTAAGGATATTGAGGATAGCTTTTCTGGTATTCTATCTGAAATTGAACTATTAAAGACAACGGGGAAAGGAAAGGATGAGCAATTTTTCATTGAGAATTCAGAAAGAGACAAACTTCCTGAGTCAATCGTTTTGTATGCAATCCTTGACAATCCAAACTACGGAAACTCTATAAGTCTGAATTCCTTGGAGTTTGACATCAATAGTCCAGGTTCAATGTTCGCCTTAAATCGTTCGGGTTTGATGAATAAAATCTCTGATATAGTTGATGATTTCAAAGACATCACTTTTACTGACCAAGCAGGGATAAAAGAGTTGCAATTCAAGACAAAAGCAGATCCATACACAATTTTAGATAAATACTATGGCAAATAATTTCACAACATCGGTAAATATTATCAGGGACACTGATAGGGATTTCAACTACATCCCAACACCTAATGCAAGACAAGTTGTTAGCCAAATAGTCAATGACTTTAAGAAAGGTATTCGTTCATTTAATGTTGTTGGCACCTATGGAACAGGTAAATCTTCCTTTCTTTTAGCATTTGAGCAGAGCATCAAAGGAACAAAACGATATTTTGAACCGAATTTCTTAGTAAAACCTAAGTACGATTTTGTAAAAATTGTTGGCTCATACGCTTCTATTGTAGAACAATTTGCAGATGCTTTTGAGGTTCAAACTAACAAGGATCAACAAGAAAATATTCTTTCAGAAATATTTAATCGTTATCATTCCATTGGCAAGGAGAATAAAATTTTATTTATTCTGATTGACGAATTTGGTAAGTTTTTGGAGTACGCAAGTAAACACAATCCTGAAAAAGAACTTTATTTTGTTCAGCAATTGGCAGAGTTTTGTAATAATCCAAAGCACAATATTGTTTTAATTACCACTGTTCACCAAAGTTTGGAATCGTATGCTTATTCACTAAGCAAAACGCAACAACAAGAATGGACAAAAGTAAAAGGTCGTTTCAGGGAAATCACATTTAACGAACCTGTTGAACAGCTTTTGTTTTTGGCATCTGAATATGTTGCTGAGAATTTTGAGAACAAGATTTCGAAATCAGAAGTTGAAAAATGTTTAAAGCTCACAACTGAAACGAAAGCCTTTAACTTCAACAAAGATTTTCTAAAAGAAATTGCTTCAAAGCTTTATCCGCTTGATATACTTTCTGCCAATATTTTAACCCTTTCATTGCAGAGATACGGGCAAAATGAACGTTCATTGTTTTCATTTCTTGAATCATCAGACCATACAGGTTTGGCGAAATTCAACAAGCAGGAAAATCCGTTTTACAATCTGTCAAATGTTTACGATTACCTCAATTTCAATTTCTATTCCTTTTTAACCTCAAAATACAACCCCGATTTTTCTGCTTGGAGCTCGATTCGTTCTTCAATAGAAGAAGTGGAAAGAGCATTTGACTCAAATATCAATGGTTACATCAAAGCGGTTAAAACGATTGGACTTTTGAATATCTTCTCAGCAAGTGGTTCAATATTAGATTTGAATTTCTTTGTTGATTATTTGAAAACTGCTTGTGGAGTTTCAGATGCCAATGATATTATAAAAAATCTTGAAGCCAAGAATATTATCCGTTACCGTTCCCATTCAAAACGATTTATTCTTTTTGAAGGAACAGATTTAGACATTCAAACTGCATTGATTGAAGCGGGAAATAAAATTTCGGAAGTGGTTGATATTACAACTCTTCTGAATAAACATATTCAATTCAATCCAGTTTTTGCCAAACAATATTCCTTTACAACAGGAACTCCGAGATATTTTGAATTTATTATTTCAGACTATCCCGAAACCAAAAAAATTCCAGAAGGTGAAATCGATGGCATTGTGAATCTTGTTTTTAATAGCAAGCTGAAAGAAAGCGATATTCAAAATAAATCGAAATTACAGGAGGAAGCCATTATTTATTGTTTCTTTAAAAATTCGGCTGAGATAAAGAACTTGTTATTTGAAATCGAAAAAATTAAAAAGGTTCTTGAAGAAAACAAGGATGATAAAGTAGCTAAAAGAGAATTGGAAAATATTGTTGAGTCTCAAACCCGATTACTCAATCACTATATAACTGACAGTATTTACTCAGGGAGTAAAGAAGTAAAGTGGTTTTTCAATGGAGAGGAAAAGAACGTTTCTGATAAAAAGGACTTCAACAAATTGCTTTCTCAGGTTTGTAGCCTAGTGTATGATGCCACACCTATTTTCAAAAATGAATTGGTAAACAAGCATAAAATATCTTCTTCTATCCATACTGCTAAACGTAATTATTTCAAAGCATTAGCCAATGATTGGGATAAAGAGAATTTAGGCTTTGAGGGTGGTAAGTTTCCGCCCGAAAAGACCATTTATCTTTCGTTATTGAAAGAAAACGGTATCTCACCGATTCGAGAAAACGCAACAGACGTAATTTCAATTGATAAGAAATCAAGTTTTTTCAAACTCTGGAGAGCATCAGAAGACTTTTTAGAAAGTGCTAAATCAGAGCAACTGAAAGTTTCAGAACTAAGTGAACTTTTAAGCAAGCGTCCATTTAAACTCAAACAAGGCTTGATTGATTTTTGGGTTCCCACCTTCTTGTTTTTAAAACGTGATGATTTTGCGGTATTCGGTGAAAATAGCTACATCCCTAATCTTTCAGAGGAAAATTTAGAATTGATAGCGAAATACCCTGAAAAATATTCTATTAAAACATTTGATATTGAAGGCGTAAAGCTTGATATCTTCAACAGCTACCGAACATTTTTGAATATTGCTACTGAACAAAAATTTGACAACAATTCGTTTATAGAAACCATCAAACCTTTTATTGTTTTCTATAAACAGTTACCAGAATACAGTAAGAACACAAAAAGACTTTCACCTTCAGCTATCAAGATTAGAAAAGCGATTGCCAACAGTAAAGATCCTGAGGAAACATTCTTTGAAGCATTTCCAAGTGCTTTAGGATTGACTCTTTCTTCTTTACAACAAGACAAGTCTAAACTTCAAAACTTTACTACGAGTTTGCAGGATGGAGTAAGAGAACTACGAACCGCTTATGATGAGTTAGTGAAGCGTTTTGAAGATTTCATTTGCAATGAGTTTGTCGGGAAAACTGCTGATTTTGATGAGTACAAAGAATATCTTCAAAAGCGTTTTTCAAAGCTGAAAAAACATATGCTTTTAAGTAACCAAAAGACTTTTGTACAGCGTTTAGATTCACCGCTTGATGATCGAAAGGCTTGGTTGAATTCAATAGTACAAGCAGTTACTGGAAAAACTTTAGAAGCATTTTCTGATGAAGATGAAATCTTGCTTTACGAACGATTTAAGTCAATGATTCTGGAACTAGATAGTTTGACTAAAATTTCCAAGTCTGACATTAACGAAAGTAAGGAAGAAGTTATCGGAGTTAAAATCGATTCATTTTTCAGCAAAATTGACCCAAAAGTTGTTCGAGTACCAAAGAGCAAGAGTAAAGAAATTGAACAGTTGAAGAATGAATTGAAAAACAAATTGGGCAAAGACAATACATCCAACATTGCGGCTGTCTTGAACCTACTTAAAGAATTATTACAATGAGCAAAGTAAGACACGTATTAGGTATATCAGGAGGGAAAGACAGTGCTGCTTTGGCTATTTATGTCAAAACAAAATATCCTTCTATTGATTTGGAATTCTATACCTGCGACACAGGTAAGGAATTAGATGAAACCTATCAATTGATAAAAAACCTTGAGGTATATCTTGGAATCAAGATTGAACTTTTACAAGGTGCACAAAACAGTTCCGAAGACCCCTTTGACCATTTTTTAAAAATGTACGGTGGTTATTTACCATCGTCAAACGCTCGCTGGTGTACCAAAAAATTGAAGCTTGAACCTTTTGAAAAATATGTTGGAGACGACCCCGTCATTTCTTATGTAGGCATCAGAGGGGATGAAGAACGTGAGGGATATATATCAACTAAGAAAAACATACAATCCATTTTTCCATTTAGGAAAAACATTTGGAGCCAAGATGTGGTGACCAAATTACTTTCCAATCAAAATATGGAGCAACTTTTATCAATGTCCAAAAATATTGACTTTGGCAAAAACCAAGAAAAAGCTTTTCAAACGATTTCACGAAAGGTAGATACAAGTTTCACACTAGACCAAAAGCTCAATATTTTATTAGATGCCAATGTAAAAGCGTTTAACCACTTGGTTTTTGACTTTTTAAAAACTACTGATTATCCTCTGGCAACCGAAGCTTCCTTTCCATTATTAGATAATGATGAAGTATTAGTACGAAAAGATATTTTCAGAATACTAGAAGAAAGCGGTGTTGGTGTTCCTGCCTATTACAACAAAATTGAATTTGAAATCAATGGAAAAACAGGGCAATATGCCAGAAGCCGTTCCGGTTGTTTCTTTTGTTTTTTCCAACAAAAAATTGAATGGGTATGGCTCTACGAACAACACCCTGAATTATACAAGAAAGCAATGGAGTACGAAAAAGATGGCTACACTTGGGGACAACACGAAAGCTTGGAAGAATTGATTCAACCAGAAAGAATGGAAAAAATCAAAGAAGAGTATATTAAAAGAATGGAAAAAAAATCAAAAGCCAAATCACCTTACCTAGTGGACATCTTAGATGATGCAGAGGGCGAAGGTTGTGCGGCTTGTTTTATTTAATGTAATTATATGGCGTTTGATATTGATTTTGCACATAGAGGCTTAATAAAGGAACATATTTGGAAGTTTTTGTTGTATCCAGAACACTGGAATGACGTGGCAAATCAAATTCCTCACAATTTAAATTGGAATGAAGTGCCCTTTAATTCTGGACAATTAAATGTAGTACCCAATAACCAGAAAGGAATATATTGTTTTGTCTTAAAACCAGAGTTTAATCAGCTATTTGAAACACGGTATCTTTTTTATGTCGGTTTAACTACTCGTAATTTCAGAACAAGATTTAAAGAATACTTAGATGATTTAAGTGGTAAGGGAAAGCCAAGACCAAAAGTTTATTCAATGTTAAAATTATGGGACAACTATTTACATTTTTATTATGCAGATTTAATAGATGACCTAGATATTGAAGAGTGTGAAACCAAGTTGCTCAATACTTTTGTCCCAAAAGTAAATACAAGTATACCGCTAGCAAAAATTAAACCTGAATTAAAAAATATTTATGAATAATTCAATAAAATTACCAAGTTTAAGAGGTAGAATGGGAGACTGGTTCTATTATGTATCGTTGCTAAAATTTAAAGAATTAGCAAAAAGAACTTCTTTGGTTCCTGAAATTCATAAAAATGAAGAGCTAAGTAGGTGGATTCAAAGAGAGGTTAGTAATAGAAGTGAGGGTATAATGCAATACTTAGAAAATCAACCACAAAGATTTTTTAATGCAATCATTTGTGGTATTTATGGAGGAGCTCCCTCTTGGCAAGAACTTGATATAGAATCAAATGCGGTTGAATTAAGTGAAGAGGAAAAAATTTATTTAGGAAAGACCTTCGGGATTTTAACATTAAATGGAGATGAGAAAATATTTGCAATAGACGGTCAACACAGAACGAATGCTATTAAGCAGTTTATTGATAAAAATGGAGATGTGGAGGAGGAAGTTACCGTAATCTTTCTTGCACACAAAAATGATAGAGAGGGGGAAGTTAGAACTAGAAGACTATTTTCAACTCTAAATAGGTATGCTGTTCCTGTAAAAATTAGTGAAATTATTGCTTTGGATGAAGATGATAATGGAGCAATATTGACTAGATGGTTGATGGAAGACTTTGACTATTTTAACGATAGAATTCAATTTACCAAAACTAGAAGTATGAATCAGGGGAACAAGTCTCATTTTTCAAATATTGTACTTCTTTATGATTTGGTAAACATCATTTTAACCGATAAAACTTTTTCGAAAAACGTTAAATTGAAAGGATATGATTTCAAAACATTTACTTCAAAAAGACAAGACGAGCCAACATTAAATGAACAATTTGAAAATCTGAAGGAATACTTTGAGTTAATATTTAATTCAATTCCATCAGTCAAAAATTACTTCGAAAATGGAATAGTTAATAGGAAATCAAATGACACAAGCTTATTATTTCGACCAATTGGTCAAATGATTTTATTTTACACTTTGAAGATTGCAAAAGCAAATAACAAAGAGGATGAAATGATTAGGTTTTATGGTAAAGATGACTTTAACTTAAGTCATATAGTTTGGAAGCAAGTGTTTATTGATCAAGAAAAAGGGACATTAAAGACTGATAAGCCGAGACAAACTCTAGCAATACAACTGATATGCAAGAAAATTGGAATTAATTTATCAATGACTAATTCCGAGAAATCATTTATGGAAAATTTCAATATTGATATAAACCTAATTTAATAAATTATGTCTGATATTACTTCTCTAACTGATTCAATTTTAAATCACTGTAAAGAACTCACTTTACAAGTGGAATCTGCATCAGATGGGAATTTTAGACTTTTTACAGACCAAGCTACTGGAATTACAATCTTTTTCAATATTAAAGAACCAAATGATTTTTCATATTATTTCTTAGTAAGAACATATGATTTGGTTTTTCAAGGAGACAGAACTGATGTTCACGTTATCCTGAGTTTAATTTTCGCAAGTTTCTTAAGGAATTTTGAAACAAATATTTCTTCGTCACTTTTTGACATTGCTCACCCTGTTGTAGATGATGAAGTTTGGGGTCGATATATCGTGCCAGAACAAAGTGCGAAGCGATTAAACATCAAATCTTGGTCTGACTTAGAAAGCTTTATAGTTGAAATTTTAACGGCAGTTGCTTTTTGGAGGGATATATTTTGGCAATCAGTAGGATGCCCTTGTAAAGAATGTTTAAACAGAATTGGTTTTGAAGATAATTATCGTGGCTATGATTTATCAGAAGAAATAGATCACTCAAAAAATAATAAATTAAAATTTTCTAATCGTTTGAATTCAGGAAGTAGAATTATTCCTAAATGGGAATATTTCTATGATATTGAAAATGAAATCACAATAATCAAATCTCAAGAAATTGCTGATTTTTTTCAAGTTGTACTAAAAAGTCGTATTGCTGAGGAAGAAAAATTAAATGGTTTAAATGGAGAATTTATCGTATCAAAAGAGTTGAAAAACTTCATATCCAAGTCAATTAAATCAGAATTCAAAAAGTATTTTAATAATTTAGAATTGAATATTCCATCTAATAAATTGGAATATCTACCGCTGGAAAATATGATTTTATCAGTATCGAGCCCATACCTGATTGCATTGGGAAGACTTACTGGTGAATATAAGTTTAGAGTTGAAAAAGAAAAAATAAGACAAAGACATAACAAAGAATCAGAATTTCTATTTCCAATCTCAGAATATGATTGGAATGATTCAATCTGCCCTAATCAATTTGAAGACCTTATTAAAGCTCTTTTGGAACGAGAAAGTAGTATTGAATCTGTCAGAAAAAATTCACCCACAAATCAAGGAGACAAAGGAAGAGATTTATTAATTGATTGGAATGTAACTAATGATGTATTCGTTTCAGAAGGTATCTCTCCAATTAGGCGAATTAAAGTTGTTGGACAGTGTAAAGCTAGTTCAGGAACAGTAGGAAAAAGTAAAGTTCAAGATATAAGAGATACAATTGAAACCCATAATGCAAATGGTTTCTTTTTAGCGGTTAGCTCTCAAATTTCAGCACCATTAACTGAAAAATTAGAGGACTTGAAATCTAAAGGGATTTGGACAGAGTGGTGGAATAAAGATGATATAGAAATTCGACTTTCAAAAAACCCTGAATTAATACCGTTATTTCCAAAGGTCTTAAAAGCTAAAAAAGTGGTTAAGTTTTATGAAAAGGATATTTAATGAGTAACACAAATAGCTATATATATTTCGACTACAACTCCACCACCCCTATCGACCCAAGGGTGCTTGAAGCAATGTTGCCTTTTTTAAAGGACTACTTTGCCAATCCAAGCAGTACCCATCATTTTGGTCAAAGCATCAATGAAAAATTAAAAGAAGCACGTGAGCAAATAGCGGATTTTATCAATGCAGAATCCAATGAATTAATTTTTACAAGTGGGGCAACAGAAGCTATCAATATTGCTATCAAAGGAGTCGCAGAAAGCTATTCTAACAAAGGTAAACATATCATTACCGTTTCAACCGAACACAAAGCAGTTTTAGACACTTGCAAAGATTTAGAAAGAAAAGGTTTTGAAGTCACTTATTTGTCAGTTTCACAAAATGGTTTGATTGATCTAGCAGAACTTCAAAAAGCCTTCCGACCTGATACTATTTTAGTTTCCGTGATGTATGTCAATAATGAAACAGGCGTCATTCAACCTATTAAAGAAATTGCATCCATAGCACACGAAAAAGAAGCTTTGTTTATGACAGATGGCACGCAAGCGGTTTGCAAAATTAAAATTGATGTAGATGATTTAGGTATTGATTTGCTTTGCTTTAGTGGGCATAAAATGTATGCACCAAAAGGAATTGGAGCATTGTATGTTAGACAAAGAGACAACAAAGTAAAACTTGTACCCCAAATACACGGAGGTGGTCACGAACAAGGTTTAAGAAGTGGGACACTAAATGTTCCTGGAATTATTGCCTTGGCAAAAGCTTGTGAAATAGCCAGTGAAGAAATGGCTTTGAATCAAAGAAACATTTCTGCATTGAGAGACAAACTCGAAACAGAGTTATTAAAACTGCCTAATACCTCACTAAATGGTGATTCAGAAAACAAAATTTACAACACTTCAAACATTTGTTTCAAAGGTCAAGATGCCAATGTTTTGATAGGCAGAATGAAAAATATTGCCGTTTCCAACGGTTCGGCTTGTTCATCGGCTGTTGTTGAGCCCTCACACGTTTTGAAAGCTATGGGATTGAGTGATGATAATGCTTTTGCTTCTTTAAGGTTTTCATTAGGCAAATTCAACACGCTTGAAGACATAGAAATTGTAATAAACAGAATTAAAGAACTCACTCAACCAAATTTAAACTATGCTTAAAGATTGCGATTGGTCATTAGATAGAGATTACAAAACAGATTCAGAAAACGAACCCCTGCAATTCTATTTAGATGGATTAGCCAATAGCAATGAGTTTAATTTGTTGTTAGGTTATTTCAGTTCTTCGGCCATTAATTTGCTTTCTGTTGGCTTTGCCACATTTATCAGCAAAGACGGAAAAATGAAAATGGTTATCAACCATCTGCTTTCCGCAAAGGATAAAGAAGCAATTTCCCGAGTAGAAGATAATCCAAATGAAATAAGAGTATTTGATTTAACGGATGTGGTATCACTCGGAAGAGTGCTTGATGAATACGATACGCATTTTTTTGAATGTTTGGCTTATCTCATCTCTAAAAAGAGAATTGAGATAAAAGTTATCAAACCGAAAAATGGAAAAGGAATAGCACATTACAAGTCTGGCGTTTTCAGTGATGGTCAGGATTCCGTTGGATACAAAGCATCTTGTAATTTCACATACTACGGATTATCGGAAAACATTGAAGAATTAGAGGCTTTTCTTAGTTGGGAAAATGGTAGGTCGAACAAATTGATTAAAAGGCAACTAAAACTCATTGACGATTATTTTACAGAAAAGGATGAAGATGTTGAATATATCTCTGTTAGTGAAATTGAAGTCGTTCTAAAAGACAGATTTGGCAAAAAAGACATTAATGAATTGTTGGTTCAAGAAGAACAACTACTTAGAAAAAAGCAGAGTTTGATTTCAAACCCTAAGCTCAAAAAAACAATTACCAAGCTTTTTAGTGAAATTGAGGTTATTAGACGAACGCCAAAATTCCCCTATTCAGAAGGTCCGAGAGAATATCAGATTAATGCTTACAACAGTTGGGTAGCCAATAATTACAAGGGAATGTTTGCAATGGCAACAGGTACAGGTAAAACAATAACTTCACTCAATTGCCTATTGAATGAATACAAGAAAACAGGAATTTATAGAGCGATTATTACAGTACCAACAACTGCGTTGGTTGAACAATGGAAAAAAGAATGTGCCAAATTCAATTTTAAAAACATTATTACGGTCAGTTCAAAAGAGAATTGGGATAAGAATCTTGCGTTTTTCAATACCGCTTCAAAACTGATTGACACTTCGTATATCGTCATTGTTACTTATGCTTCATTACCAAGACCTAAGTTTCAAAGCTACTTTACGCAACTTCCTAAAGACACTATTTTAATTGCAGATGAAACGCACAATTTGGGTTCTCAAGGACTTTTAAGATTGCTACCAAATATCCATCTTGAAAAACGAATTGGATTATCTGCAACTCCGCACAGAAAATTTGATGAAACAGGTAATCAGGCCATTCAAGAATTTTTTAATGATGAGCCGCCTTACATTGTTTCTTATTCAATGGAGGAAGCCTTAAAAATTGGATGGCTTTGTAATTACACTTACTATCCGCATATCGTAAAGCTAACAGACCAAGAGATGGAGAAGTACAAGGATCTTTCTCTTCAACTGTTGCGAATGGGCTTATTTGACAAAGAAACAGGAAATTTTAGAAGTACTCCTGAAATTGAGAAAAAACTCCTTGAAAGAAAACGAATCATTCACAAAGCAGCTAATAAATTAGAAGCTTTCAAAGCAATTCTTAGGAGTGAATTTGATAAACGAAAGAACCTGAAATATACATTGATTTATGTTCCAGAGGGCTTAGAAGCAAGTTTTGACGAAACAGATTATAGTGTTGAAACAGAAGATGAAAACAGGTTGATTAACGAATATACTAAGGCAGTGAGCCAAACAGATGATTCTGTGATGGTAAAACAGTTTACTGCAAATTCAAGCAACCGTGAGGAAATCCTGAAAAACTTTGAACAAAGTAATATTCACGTATTGACCTCAATGAAGTGTTTGGATGAAGGTGTGGATGTGCCACGTTCCGAACTAGCGATATTTTGTGCAAGTACTGGAAATCCAAGACAATTTATCCAAAGAAGAGGAAGAGTTTTGCGGTTGCACAAAGATAAAATTCACGCAACCATTCACGATTTAGTAGTTGTTCCGGAAGTTTCGGATGAAAGTACCTTTGAAATGGAAAAGGGATTAGTAAAAAAGGAACTTGAACGAGTGGTGGACTTTGCTAATTTGGCAATGAACAAAACCGACACGTACGAAACGCTGAAAAGCATTTTGGATTACTACAACCTAAACCTTAACGATTTATAAAATTATTCTTATGGCAAGAAAAGACGATATACTCAAAAGTTTTTTAACCCACGAGCTACTTGAAAACAAGTATGAATTCAATAAAGAAGAATTACCTTCTACAGTTAGAGAAGCACTTAACTCCGACAAACCTATCATTAAAGCAATTGCTTTGATCGTGGAAGGATTGGACGGAACTTCACCAGTTACAGACTCGGTATTGCGAAACCAAGTTACCCAATTTTTAAATGAAGCTTTATGATAATCAGAAAAATACAAATCGACAATTACCTCTGTTATTACGATTCCAATACTTTTGAATTATCGGAAGGCTTAAATATTATCCTTGGTGAAAACGGAGAAGGGAAAACAAAATTTTTTGAATCTATTGATTGGCTTTTCAATGGGGAGAATAGAGAATTAGATATGCTGGTTTCTGCCAAAAAGCTGAATGAAACGGAAATTGGAGAAAGTTTTCGTGTAAGGGTATCGATGACCGTAGAACAATATGGAGAGAAAAGCATCATCACAAAATCTTTCCTTGCGAAAAAAGAAAAAGCAAATGAATGTTCGACTTCAAGTTTTATGATTGAAGGTATTTCCGAGAATAGTTCGGGCGAAAGAACACAAGTTGATGGTCAAACACTTTTGGATAGAATATTCCCTTTTCAAATTCGGAAATATTCAATGTTCAAGGGTGAAGCGGAACTCAATATTTTTGAAAGTGATAGTGCGTTAACAAACCTTATAAATCTTTTCTCAGAGGCGAAGCATTATGATAAATACTCTGAAAAAGGTGCTTTTTTACGTGAGAAAGCAGAAAAAGCAGTTGAAGATTCTTCAAAACTTGACAAAAAGAATGAGGCACTTTACAGACGACTTGAGAGTGAAATACTTCAACTTGATCGTGAAAAAGAAAAATACAAAGTTCATTTAAATGCTACGGAAGATGAAATCAAGAAAATTGAAGAAAACCTACAAGATGCAGAGAGACACGTAAGTAATGCAGATGCTTTAGGGACACTCAACAAAAGAATAGAAGAAATTGAAGAAAGAATTTCCTACTTAACAGGAAGGATTGATGAAAACTACACTACTTTCCTATTTGATGAAAATTGGATTCTAGTCAATTTTGAATCCTTTCATAAGGAGTTTGCAGAAAAAGTATCCGCACATAGCAAAACTAGAAGAGAACTTCAATCGGCTTTTGACAAACAAAAAGGCATTTTAGAGGGAGAGAAAAAAGCTAAAGCAGAATTATTAAATAATGCTATTCCACTTCCTAATAACATTCCTTCAAAAGCTATTATGGAAGAAATGTTGAATGATGAAATTTGTAAAGTGTGCAATCGTGAAGCAAAAAAAGGTTCTGAAGCATATGAATTTATGATGAATAGACTGAAAACCTATTTAGAAAGTCAAGTTTCAGAAGATAATGAGCCCGATAAAGACGAACCTCTTTTCAAATACGATTATACAAATAGACTTGATAATTTAAGTATTAGCCACGAAGACAATCTTAAAAATCTTAGATTAATAAGAACAAAAATCAAAGAACTATTTGAATTTAATGATGACCGCAAAAAAGACATTGAAGAATTAAATGAACAATTGGATAAAGAAAAGACAGAGAGAGACAGAATTTTAGGAAATTCAAATATTGCGGAGGAAAAACTGATTGATGTTCTTAAAAATTACAATGCGTGGCAGAGAGACCTTAAAAATCGGAATCAAGACCAAGTGGACTATACAACAAAATTAAAAAGTCTTGAATCTGAATTAAAAGCAAAGAAGGAAGAAAAAGATAAAATTGATACAAGTTCAGCGAACTCTTTCTTGATTAAAACAAGAAACATCTTGCGTGACATTGAAACTATTTTTATTGATACCAAGGAGAAGAAATTTGATGAATTTATTGAGAAGCTTCAAACAAAATCAAACAACTTTTTCAAGACCATCAACATTGATGCTTTTACCGGAAC
>TARA_R110002050_G_scaffold98209_1_pt1 | contig 16833 bp, 17 predicted proteins | sample TARA_R110002050 | Tara Oceans TARA_R110002050 (sample SAMEA4396988) | marine metagenome | biome: Polar Biome; feature: [DCM] deep chlorophyll maximum layer (ENVO:01000326); material: water (ENVO:00002006), including particulate matter (ENVO:01000060) such as... | depth 25 m
GTTATTATTACCCACTAAAGTTGCAGTATTGGTAAAAGTTAAACCTCCATCGTCTGAGCGTAAAATTAAATCCTGATTAGTACCCCAATAATAATCATCATAAATATAAACGACCTGATCATCGCTAGGGTGAAACTTAATATCAGTAATATCATCATTGTTACGCAGGCGAGTGAAGGTTTGCAAATCGTCGGTACTGCGGTACAATCCTCGTGAGGTGCCTACAAATACCAAGTCTTTTACGCGCGGGTGATACGCGATAATATACACCTGGTTGTTGTCTCCCAAGCCACCCCAACCTAAAGCAGTGGGTGAAAAATTACTTAAAGCCCAAGTAGCTCCCGCATCGGTTGAGCGGTAAATTCCATGACTCGTACCGTTGCTAGCATTGCGCACATTGATTAAAATAGAATCGGGATTATTGGGATTAACCGACATGGTATTTACGCCTGCGGCCACCAGAAAATCAGTAGACGAGCTAGTCCAAGAAGTTCCACCATTCATACTTTTCCAAAAGCCACCCGAGCGCGAGCCCAAATAAAGTTGTTGCGTATTGCCAGGGTTTACATAAAAGCTTTCTACCCTACCAATACCCGCACTGTAGTGACCAGAAATACTGTCTACTCGGTAAGGACCTAAATCGCGCCAAGCGGTACTAGTATTGGTTTTCGCATTTCTCTCTTGTACTTTTCGCCAAGCCTTTTCTACAAAATAAGGATCAACATTACTGCGATCGCCGGTCGGTGCAAATTTATTTTCGTTGCTGTTTTTCCACCGCTCGAAACCCTTATGTCCTGAGCCTTCTTCTTTTCCTTCGGCGGCGAAATATGCCTCTGCTTCCGCGCAGATTTCGTAGAAATTAAAACTGTAGTCGTAATACTTCGCTTTAAAAGCCTGACCATTGGCTATTGTGCTAGCCAAGAAAAGGCCTAACAAAAGGGAGAATCGGTTCTTCATGCTTCAAATATAGAAAGCAATTCTCAAAATAAACTAGAGTACTCGTTTGGGATTACTCTTTTCTAAATACTCGCCGTAAATTTGGATAGAATATGAGTCTTGATCCCGAATACATCCGCAAAATTATACATATCGACATGGATGCCTTTTACGCTTCGGTAGAACAAAGAGACAATCCAGAACTTCGCGGAAAACCAGTGGCTGTTGGCGGCTCACGAGAAAGAGGCGTTGTTGCGGCAGCCAGTTATGAAGCGCGCAAATTTGGCATCCATTCGGCCATGGCCTCTTCACTCGCTTTTCGTCGCTGCCCCGAAATAATTTTTGTCAAACCCAATTTCGCTAAGTACAAAGCTGTTTCGCAGCAGATACGCTCGATTTTTCACGAATACACCGATTTAGTAGAACCCCTTTCGCTAGATGAGGCCTACTTAGACGTTACCGAAAATAAAAAGGGCCTCGTTACCGCTACTAAAATCGCCAAGGAAATTCGTCAGCGCATTTGGGATGAAACCGAATTGCGCGCTTCCGCGGGGATCTCCATCAATAAATTTTTAGCCAAAGTAGCCAGTGACATTAATAAACCCAATGGTCAAAAAACCATTCTGCCCGAAGAGGCGATTCCCTTTTTAGAGGATTTACCGATTGGGAAATTTTACGGTATTGGCAAGAAAACCGCCGAACGTATGAAGTTTCTGGGTATTCACCGCGGTAAAGATTTAAAAACTTGGACCAAAGAATTGCTGCACCAAGAATTCGGAAAATCGGGAGAGCACTTTTATGAAATAGTACGTGCGCGACAAAAATCGAAGGTCATTCCTAGCCGAGTGCGTAAATCACTGGGCGCAGAAACCACTTACAGTAAGGACATTGTGGGCGAGGAGCACTTGAAAAAAGCCCTGGCGGAAATATTTAATATTTGGTATAAACGCTTGGAGCTGGCAAATCAGGCCGGAAAAACTATAACCCTAAAGTTCAAAGACAATCAATTTAGGACCAATTCGCGCAGTATTAGTTTAGAAAAGAAAAGTTTAGATCGAGACATTCTTTGGCAAAACGCTCTTCACCTGCTAGTAAAAGAAGAAATTACCGAACCTATTCGTTTACTTGGTCTCAGCCTCTCAAATTTTAGCGAGGATAAAGAAATTAAATATCAACAGCTCACGCTCAATTTTTAGCTTTGTAAAAATTTTATCATGAAGAAGTTATTCAGCCTTTTGTCCCTTGCGGCCATTTTAGTTCTTAGCGCTTGCGAGGAGGATACCCTAAATGACTTTTTAGGCAACGGTACCCTTAGTGACAGCGAAATTGCGGAAGGATTAAAATCTGCCTTGAGCGTTGGCACCGATACTTCAAGTGCTAAATTAGGGGCTGAGGATGGATACTATCAAGATCCTTTAGTGAAATTGCTATTACCTATCGCCACTCAAAATGCCATTGAAACTTTTAAATCGAAGCAGTTTAGTGTTGGCTTTCTCACCATTAGTGGTAATACCGTTTATAATGGCACCAGTATTTTAGGCATTACTATTCCCGGTTTAAAATCCAAAGAAGACGAATTGATTTTAGGTATCAATCGCGCGGCCGAAGCCGCGGCCAATCAAGCTGCCCCCATTTTCATAGATGCGATAACTGACATGAGCATCGCTGATGCTAATGATATTTTATTTGGAGGCATTGATACCGCTGCAACCGCGTATTTACGCAACACCAGTTACAGTAGCCTCTTCAACACCTACGAACCGAAAATTGACAATGCCCTACAACAAGTAACCGTGGGTGGCACCAGTATTAGTCAGAGATATGAAAATTTTGTAGCCGACTACAACAGCACTTTAGCCATTGGTATCCCTGGCTTTGGTACTTTAGGTTCTCTCATGAACTTGCAAAGCATCTCGGTTTCCGATCTGTCGGCTTATTCTACTAACAAAGGTTTAGATGGACTATTCCTTAAAATCGCCGAAGAAGAGCAAGATATACGCACCGATCCTTTAGCGCGTATTAATGATATTTTAGTAAAAGTATTTTCTCTCCTAGATTAATGCGAAGTCTATTCTTTATTTGTTTAATTCCCCTTTGTTTCTGCGCATCTGCGCAAAGCGAAGAAGATTATAGCGACAGTGATTTAAGGACTTTCCTTTTGATCAATCGAGAGCTGCAAGAAGCTAAATTGGCCCAAAATATTCAATTCGACAGTGTATTTGCTACTCTCCCCATTGATGCACAATTATGGGATGAAATGCAATATGACTATCATAAATTAAAAAATGTGGATAGCCTCAAAGCGCATTACAGCGCTAAAGAGTTCGAGGTATTTTATTACCTTATGTCCTATCGGAAAAGTCAACGCGATAAGTTCCCTTCTATCTTACATGCGATCGAAGATAAATACGGAATGAGCGATGATTTCTTTCAGCATTTAAGCATGCGCATCCAAAACATCCCTTCTTTAAGGGAGCGCCTTTCTAGCATTCAAATTAAAAATTAGGGATTCAATTATGAAAACCATTGGGATTATTATGGGAGGCTACTCGGCCGAATTTGAGGTATCAATGAATTCGGGGCAAGTGGTATATGAAAGCCTACAAGGAAGTGAATACCGCCTTTTCCGTGTAATTTTAGAGCGCAGTAATTGGCGCGCACTAGATGATGAAGGCAAGGCTTATCCTATTTTAAGCGACGATTTTAGTTTTACTCTTGGCACTGAAAAAATAAATTTCGACGGCATCTTTAACGCCATACACGGGCACCCCGGCGAAGACGGTCCTTTAGCTGGATATTTCGATATGCTGAGAATGCCTTATAGCAGTTCCAAGCAATTTGCTAGCGCTTTAACTTTTAATAAGGCCGAGTGTAATATTTTACTTTCTTCTTACGGTTTCAAAACGCCAAAAGCGATTTTCCTGCATGGTTTCGAAGAAATTAATGAAGACGAAATTCTCAATCAAGTTGGACTACCCTGTTTCGTGAAGCCTACTCGTAGTGGTTCTTCCATAGGGGTGAGTATGGTTAAAGACAAAGCCCATCTAGCGGAAGCGATTAAAACTGCCCAAAGTATAGATCACAAAGTATTGATTGAGGGCCAAGTAAAGGGCTTAGAGCTTGCCTGCGGTGTTTCGGATCACAGCGGTAAAATTTCCGCTCTGGCTGTAACGCACATTAAGCCTAAAAATGAATACTTCGACTACGAATCAAAATACAGTGGTGCCTCCGAAGAAAAAACGCCTGCCGACATCAGTGCGGCAGTGTACGAAAAGGTAATGCGCATGAGCGAAGAGGTTTATAAATTATTGGAATTAAGCGGATTGGCTCGAGTAGATTATATTCTCGAAAACGAAAGTGATCCAGTTTTAATTGAAGTAAATACCGTCCCCGGCTTAAGCAAACAAAGCTTATTACCGCAGCAAGCTTTGTACGCTGGCATTAGCCTACACGAACTTTTCGGCGATTGCATCGCCAATACCCTAAAATCTCATCTATGAAAATAGCAGTATTCCCTGGTTCCTTTGACCCAATCACTTTAGGACACCTCGACATTGTGCAGCGCGCTTTACCTCTTTTCGATCAGATAATCATTGCCGTTGGCAGCAATGCGACTAAAAAATATAGGTTCGAAAAAGAGCAGCGTATCAACTGGATTGCCGAAACTTTTAAGGATGAGGCTAAGGTGATCGTAGACTCTTACCAAGGTCTGACAATCGAATATTGCGAAAGAAAAAATGCTCAGTTTATTTTACGTGGTTTACGCAATCCAAGCGACTTTGAATTTGAAAAAGCCATCGCACAAACCAACCGGAAATTAAAGAAGGATTTGGAAACTATTTTCTTATTGACGGCCTCTGGACTTTCGTCGATAAGTAGCAGTATTGTGCGCGACGTTATGCGGAATAATGGCGATTACACTCAATTTGTACCGGCGGCAGTGCGGATTTAATTACCATTCGCCTTGCTCCAAGGCTTCTAAAACTAAACGGATATTACCATAAGATTGGTCTTTTAGCTCCTCCACTTTAGCCGAATCACACCAAATTACCTGAGAAATATCTTCTTCTAATTGAGGCTTTAGCGGCGTGCTTTTATCCAGCTCCATCGCGAACCAGAAGCTGCGTTTCAAAATCGGCTCGCCCTCTAATTCGTAGTAGTGGTAAGTAGTGGGTAAAACGCCAATTATCTCAGGTTCGTCTACGCCGCATTCTTCCATCACTTCGCGAATCGCGCCTTCTTCTTTGCTTTCGCCTACTTCTATTTTCCCTTTCGGCAGATCCCAATGTCCATAGCGATAAATCATAAGTAAATCTCCTTCAGGACTTTTTATAGCACCACCGGCAGCGTCAATAATTCGAAACAAAGATTTAAAAGACTGCCACATTTTCGGCAGATCAAAAGACCAGATGTAAACGCTGCTATTCTCGCTAGAAGCCATGCTTTTAACTAAGTTTCGCAACTGCTCCGTTCCTAAATAGTTTATCGCTCCTTCTTTAGGCGTATCGCTAAGAATTAATAGACTTTCCTTAATGAAAACTTTATACATTTGGCCCATGATTTTAGATGCACAAACCGCTCGCAAAACGGCCACTGAGCTTTTGCAAATTAAGGCAATAAAACTACAACCCGAAGATCCCTTCACTTGGGCCTCTGGTTGGAAATCACCAATTTATTGCGATAACCGCGTGACACTCAGTCATCCGCATTTGAGAAATTTCTTAAAACTACAATTAGCTGAAGCCGTAAAAAAACTATACCCCGAGGTGGAGTATATTGTTGGCGTTGCTACTGGAGCGATTGCTATAGGCGCTTTAGTAGCAGATGAGCTAAACCTTCCCATGGTTTATGTTCGCCCCGAACCGAAGAAACACGGCCGCCAAAATCAAATTGAAGGCGACCTAAAATCAAACAGCAAAGTGGTGGTTATAGAAGACCTTATTAGCACGGGTGGTAGTAGTTTAAAGGTCGTAGAGGTCTTAAAAAATAGTGGAGCAGAAGTAATGGGCATGGTCGCCCTTTTCACTTATGCCTTCCGCATTGCTGAGGAAAATTTTGCTACAGCAAATTGTAATTTACATACGCTTAGCGATTATCCACACCTGATTAGTCAATTACAAGAAAGTGGCGCCATAGATCAGGCAAGTTTTGATACATTAATCAGCTGGAGAAAAGACCCAGCTAACTGGAAAATTTAATATGGAATTCTCATCCGAAAAAGTTCAAGTAAATAAAAGTCCAGAAGAGCTTTTTGCCCTTTTCGACAACTTAGAAAACATGAAGCTTTTTATGCCAGCTTCGGTTGAGCGTTTTGAAGCAGACGAAAACACCTTTGTTTTTGGTTTAAAAGGTATGCCCGATGTTCGCCTTTTAGTAGACGAAAAAACGGTTCCTTCCATGATGAAATTTAAAGCCGCAAGCTCTAAATTAGATTTCACTTTAGCTTGTATGGTTGAAGCAAATGAAGAAGGCAGTCAAGTGCATTATGACTTTGCAGGCAAATTTAACCCGATGATGAAAATGATGGTTGAGCGTCCTCTGAAAAAATTTATTGAGGATTTAGCCAATGCCACCGCTAAGCTATAAGGTGAGTTCGATGTAAAAGTAGGCCTCAGACCTCTGATAAACAATGGACTTTAAGCTGATGCGCTGAGACAATAGCGGCCTTTTGCAAAGAGCTAAGGCGCAGAAAAACGCTTTTCTGCATGGGCTTATCAGTGTTTTTTTTTTTAATACAAGTGAAAACCTGAGACTACAATTTTACGCCAAACTCTGGTCTATAATTCTAGCCGCTGCCCTAGCTTACTCTCCTAGCTTTTCAATTGAAAGCTAATTTCCTTATGTCGGAATAGCTGAAAGGATCCATCCTTAAATTCTACCAGTAGATTCCCTTGGGGGTCTACTCCGCGGCAATGAACCCAGTGCTCCTTATCCTGCCAAATTATCGGTACACTTTGCTGGTTGCCATAAAGTCGTTGATTAAAATCTCTTTGCTGCAAAGCTTGTCCACCTTGTTTCAAAGCTAGGTACCTTCTATTTAAGTGACTAAATAGCTTCGGATATAATTCAGAAAGCGAATATTCCTTTTCACTTATCTGCCTAAGCGAAACAGCACTACTATTTTCAAAAGAAATTTGGTTTACATTTAGGCCAATTCCCACCACACAATATTCAAAATTGCGCGAGTTTAAAGAACTTTCCAATAAAGTACCCGATAGCTTTTTCCCTTCCAATAAAATATCATTGGGCCATTTTATTTGTGCCTTATAATCCATTTCCGCGAGGAAGTCACAAATTGCAAGACAGACTGACATAGTAAGGCGATAGCTTTCATTAAGCTTTAAGAATTTCGGATAGAAAACCGTGCTAAAAAGCAGGTTATGTGCCCGTTCAGATTCCCAACTATTGCCAAATTGTCCACGGCCCAGTGTTTGGTATTCGGTAGATACGACAAAACCTTCAGGAACCTTTTCCTGATTTAATTTGTTTTTGATTGCCTTATTGGTACTATCTGTTTCAGGTAGATGAATAATACTAATTCCGACCAATTTCGTATTCATAATAGTATTAAAAGGCGCAAGCGTAGGCTTGCCAAGTTTACATTGTTTAATTTTGCAACGAAAATAAAAGTATTTAATGGCGAAAGCGAAATTTCCCGACTTAGTTTCTAAGATAATTGAGGGTATGGAAAACCTCAAAGCTAAGGGAATAACCATCCTTGATTTAAGGAATATTGAGAACTCTATCTGCTCTTTCTTTGTTATTAGCGAAGGAAACTCCAACACCCAAGTTAAAGCCATCAGTCATTCGGTGGAAAAAGTTGTACGTGAAGAACTAAGCGAAAAACCATGGCACGTGGAAGGTCTAGAAAATTCTGAATGGATTTTAATGGACTACGTAGACACGGTAGTACACGTTTTTCAATCTGAAACGCGCAAATTTTATGACTTGGAGAGTCTTTGGGGCGACGGTGAAATAACTCACATTGAAGAAAAATAGAGTAAAGGAGCACGAACGAAAATGGAAAAGAAAGAAGATAAAAATAAAGAGCAGCTGCGAAAATTAAAAGAGCAGTTCTCAAGAGGTTCTGGCGACAAACCACAAGGTGGAGGACCCAATGACCCTAAAAAGAAGTTCAATTTTTACTGGATATACCTAGCCATCTTTTTAATTTTTATTGCCATTCAAATAATTGGCAGCTTTGGCAGCAGTATCGAAAAAACTGATTTTGCCTCTTACACCCAAATGCTTTTGGCTGAAGATGTAAGTGAAGTAAAGATCATTAACGGTAACCAAATTCAGGTGTTCATTAAAGAAGAGTCACTGGAGAACAAAGAGCGTTATAAAGAACTAAGGGATAAAGGTATAGCCAACAACCCGCGTGGCCCGCAGTATACCTTCCAAATGCCCTATGAAGCTTACAAAAACAACCTTGACGATTTTTACGAACGTCATGAAGAGCTTGACGATAAACGCATTATTGCCAGCCACGAAGAGCGTAAAGACATTTGGGGCGATGTAATTGCTTGGACCTTCCCGCTTATACTAATGATTGGTATTTGGATTTTTATCATGCGTCGTATGAGTGGCGGCGGTGGTGGTCCTGGTGCACAAATCTTTAATATTGGTAAATCCAAAGCACAGCTTTTCGACCAAAACACCAATGTTAAAATCACTTTCAAAAATGTAGCGGGCTTAGAAGGTGCCAAAGAAGAGGTAGAAGAAATTGTGTCATTTCTAAAGGAGCCGGAACGCTATACCTCTTTGGGTGGTAAAATTCCCAAAGGAGCCTTATTAGTTGGCCCTCCCGGAACTGGTAAAACCCTTCTTGCGAAAGCAGTAGCAGGTGAAGCGAAAGTGCCCTTTTTCTCCCTATCAGGATCTGATTTTGTGGAAATGTTTGTCGGAGTGGGTGCCTCTCGCGTACGTGACTTATTTAAGCAAGCAAAAGAGAAATCCCCTTCTATCATTTTCATAGATGAGATTGACGCCATTGGTAGAGCCAGAGGAAAAAATGCCATCTCGGGCGGAAACGATGAAAGAGAAAATACTCTAAACCAATTACTTACCGAAATGGATGGTTTCAGTACCAACCAACACGTAATTGTGATAGCTGCGACGAACCGTGCCGATATCTTGGATAAAGCCTTAATGCGTGCGGGCCGTTTCGACCGTCAGATTTACGTTGATTTACCCGACTTAACAGAGCGTAAAGAAATCTTTAAAGTACACTTAGGTCCACTTAAAAGCGATGAGTCTTTAGACAGCGAATTCCTTGCGCGTCAAACTCCAGGCTTTAGTGGTGCTGATATTGCCAATGTTTGTAATGAAGCTGCGTTAATTGCCGCTCGTAAAAACAAGAAAGCCATTGGTCAGCAAGACTTCCTAGATGCGGTAGACCGTATTATCGGTGGTTTAGAGAAGAAAAATAAAATTATTTCTTCCGATGAGAAAAATAAAATCGCCCATCACGAAGCTGGTCATGCTACCATTAGTTGGTTATTAGAACATGCGTCGCCTTTGGTTAAGGTTACCATTATTCCTAGAGGAAGATCTTTGGGGGCCGCTTGGTATTTACCGGAAGAAAGACAGCTTACTAATACAGATCAAATTTTAGATGAGATGTGTGCCGCTTTAGGCGGAAGGGCTGCCGAAGAAATTATTTTCAATAAAATTTCCACCGGTGCTTTAAGCGATTTAGAGAAAGTAACGAAGCAAGCGCGCGCCATGGTAACCATTTATGGTTTAAATGAAAGGCTTGGAAATATCACTTATTACGACAGTCAAAACGGCAACGACATGGGCTTCACCAAGCCTTACAGTGAAGAAACTGCTCGTATAATTGATGAAGAGATTAGTAAAATTATTGAGGCTCAATACATTAGAGCCAAAGAAATATTAACAGAGAACAAAGAAAAACTTGTTCAACTGGCCGAGCTCTTACTCGAAAAAGAAGTTATTTTTAAAGAAAATCTGGAGAAGATTTTTGGTAAGCGTCCTTGGAAGTCGCGAGACGAAGTTATGGAAGCTGAAAACTTCATAAAAAAGCCCAAGGAAGTGAGCGAAGAAGAGCCAAAAGCAGAAAGTGCCGCGGAAGAAAAACCCGAAGAAAGCACCTCTGAAAGCTAAATCTTCTCCTGCCTTTAATTAAGCCATGGCAGAGTTTAAAGAGAAAAAAGGACTATTTGGTCGTTTCATAGATATAATCAGTGGCAAGCCCGCCGAGGATGAAACGAATAAAAAAGTTGAAGTAAAAAAAAGCCCCCCTCTCGTTATTGACGAAGAGGAGGGCTTTGACTTGGGCTTTGTTAAGCGATTTACCCATTCGGGTGGAAAGTTCCTTTATTGTGACGACGAAAACGAGGCGTATACCTATATCCGCCTCATCATGGAGGAGTCTGGCCTAGGAAAGGTATATTGTAAAAATGAAAACCTCATTTCCATTCTGCGTAAAGCGAATGTGGAAATAAGTGAAGACTTTTTAGATTCTGATGCCTTTTGCTCCGAGTGCGAATACTTAGTCGCCTTTAACGGAGGTATCATGCTTTCGGCCAATCAGCTCAAAGGGAAAACCCTAGAACAACTACCTGAAACTTTTATAACCATTGCGCGTACTAGCCAAATTACCGACAAGCTGCGTACAGCCTTAGCCGGAATTAGAGTGAAATACCAGGATAATCTTCCCTCGCAAATCACCACCATCAAAGGTCCGATTAAACTCGACGACATTGAAGAAAATGATACAGGTAAAATTTGCAGTAAGGAAATTTACCTTTTGCTATTAGAAGATCAGTTGTAGGATGCGGAATTTGCTTATCAGAGCGGCTAGCGGTAGTGTTTATGTAGCCCTAATATTAGTCTCCACCTTTTATTTAAGTTGGGGCGGTTTACTATTAGCTACTTTATTAGGTTCTTTTGCCTTAATTGAATGGCAGCTTTTCAAGCCTAGCGGTGTTAGCGTTAGATCGGCCTCCTTTGCTATTGCCATTTTAGTATTAAGCCTCTATCTCTTTGGTAATTTCCCAGGGGAAGTGATTTCTGAAACCCGCTTATACCTCGCACTTATTCTAGGCTTAAGCCTGATGCTAGTAAATTTATGTTTATTAGCCTTCGATCAAAAAGATGAAGGTTTAAGTCAGCTTTTCCATCATATTGTTGGACTGGTTTATATTATTCCGCCTCTTTTAAGTCTAGCCCTACTCGCCAAAGAACCTTGGCTTTTAGCTGGTATCTTTATTATGATTTGGTCCTTTGATAGCTTTGCCTACTTGGTGGGTCGCTTTCTGGGGAAAAACAAAATGATGCCGAAAATTTCTCCCAAAAAAACCTGGGAAGGTTTTATCGGTGGGCTTTTCTTCGCCTTACTTAGTGCCTACCTTTTAGACCAATTTAGCGGAGTGGACCTAATTAGTACTTGGCAATGGTTGCTACTTGGTTTTATCGTAGTTATAAGCAGTACTTTTGGCGACCTATTTGAGTCAGCTCTAAAGCGTTCGCATGACTTAAAAGATAGCGGCAACTTTATGCCCGGTCATGGGGGAATTTTAGACCGCATTGATAGCTTACTATTTGCAATGCCCTTGGCTTATTTGTTTATTGAATTGACCCAACATTTATAATATGATCCGCTTACACAAAGAAGGCAAACGAATTTTACTGCAGTTTTTGATTGGTCTGTCCGCTATTAACTTTATTAGTTTCTCCTTTATTGCTAATGAAATAGTGCAGAATATTATTCTGGTAATTAGCCTTATCATTTACATACTCGTTCTGCAGTTTTTCCGCAACCCCAAGCGCTATACGCAGCCTGAAGAAGGAAAAGTTATTGCTCCGGCAGATGGCAAAATAGTAGCGATTGAAGAAATTGAAGAGACCGAGTATTTCAAGCGAAAAATGCTGCAAATTAGTATTTTCATGTCCCCACTAAATGTGCATGTAAACCGCTACCCTATTTCGGGGAAGGTTAAATATTCACAATATCACCCCGGTGCCTTCTTGGTGGCCTGGCATCCAAAAAGTAGTACTTTAAACGAAAGAACCGCCGTAGTAGTTGAGAACAGCCAAGGGGTTGAAGTAATGCATAAACAAATTGCAGGAGCCTTAGCCCGCCGCATTATTAACTATGCTAAAAAAGGTGACCTAGCTTTGCAAGGAACTGACAGTGGATTTATTAGATTTGGCTCTAGAGTAGATGTAGTGTTACCTTTAGATGCTAATATTCTAGTAAAGATTGGCGATAAAGCCCGAGGCGGCGAACAAGTTTTAGCGGAATTAAAATAATACGCGATGAGAGCAGCAGATTTACAAGGTGAGTTTGATAAATATGTGAAGATTGGTAATGACCTTCCTCCACAGGGTGCTGACGATATGTTAATTGCTTATGCTTATTTCAAGCAAGCCACAGTAGGGGATTTAGAAGGACCCCGACCGACCGAGTCTAGTAACGTAGTGCAAACCTTTAAGCATGATGCTTGGAATAGACTACAAGGCATGCCAAAAGTTGAAGCAATGCAACGTTATATCCAAACTATCAAAGAATTAAAAGCCAAGCTTGATAAAGAGGAAAGCGACTCTTAAGCGCCCGCTTCTTTAGCCCAATTTAGAGCAATTTCTAGCTGCTCGTCCATATTGATATTACTATTATCAAGTAAGCGCGCATCCTCAGTTTGCACCAAAGGGGAATCTTCGCGATGCGTGTCTAAATAATCTCTTTCACGCAGGTTTTCGGCAACATCCTCAAGACTTACCGCCTCCTTACTATCTTTCTCCTGCAACTCTTGAAAACGTCTTTGCGCTCTAATCTCAGGACTGGCGGTCATAAATATTTTCAGCTCTGCTTGGGGTAATACAACCGAAGCAATATCCCTTCCATCCATCACTACCCCACCTACATCAGCCATTTTCCGCTGAGCTTCCACTAAATAGCGGCGAACTTCCGATATTTCTGCCACCTTACTTACCCAACTGGCAACTTTATTCTTACGAATAAAGGGTTCTACATTGATATCATTTACAAAAAGATCCGAACGCTCTACACTTTCATCATAGCGAAAATCTAAAGTCAGGTCCGATAGCATTTCTACCAGCGCATCTATGGCAATGGAGGAGGAAATAATACCGCGCTCTTGAGCAGAATAAGTAATTCCTCTATACATAGCACCAGTATCTATGTAGCGATAACCGAGTTTTCTAGCCAGCGCCTTAGCCATAGTACTTTTACCCGTAGATGAATAGCCATCAATTGCAATGCTTATCCTTTTTGCCATTATATTTCTCTTAACTCGCCGGAGGAACTAGCTCTCTTTTTCTTTTCTTTTGATTTAAAAGAAGTGAAATTGGTTCGTATAGTAACCTGATTCGCACTTCCCGCAATGTGATACATATTGCGACTATAGTGAAAATAAAATTTATAGATTTTAACACCACCTCCTACTGAGAACCCAGCGACGGTGCGTCGAGTAGCTAAGTTTAGCTCTTGTCTTTTTCTAAAATTGTAGCCAAATTGAATATTAAAAGATTCGCTAGGCGCAAACTCCAGACCGACCACAACATGTCGGAGTAAATTATTCCAAATACTCGGGTAATTCTCTTCCACCTCACCTGTAAATTGGTTAAGGGTAAACTGATTAGGATCGCGATAGCGCAAATCGAAAGTTTCTAATTGCTCTAAGGTAATCTGCCAGCGCAAAGGCATATGCTCGAAACGATTGGAAATGCCAAATTGCAATTCAAAGGGTAAAGGCTCACGTGTATCCGAATAAGCATCGGCCTGAAAGCCAGCATTGCGCATCACCAAAGCCATGGCAATTCGGTGCTTGGGAATATGATAGGTTATCCCTGCATCCCAGGCTAAACCCCAAGAATTATAACTATCGTAAACAGAATTTATAAACTTCATGGTGGCTCCGAAACTCCAAGTGCTATCTAGGTGATAAGCATATCCAAAGTTCAGGGCCATATCATTAGCGGAAAAGGTTCCTTGTCTGATGCCAATAACATTAGACCGATCAAATTCACCGTAATCGAAATATTGTAAATGTGCGAAAAAGGTTCCGATACTATCGAAATGCCGCGCATAAGCCATATCTAAAAAGCCGATATCACTAACGTAATCTACCCCGCTAAAAGTAAACTGCCCCGACATTTCTTCACGCAATAAAGAAGGATTGTAGAGGGCGAAATTTAAATCTTCGGCTGTATTAGCAATAGCATTACTGCCCTGCCCCGCTACTCTTGCCGAGCCAATACTATTCAAAAATTGATAGGTTGACCGGCCACCAAGTTGAGCCTGAATACTAAAAGTAAAAAAAGTAAAAGCGCAAATAAATAATACTCTCCTCATGAATGGGCCTAAGTTATAGCTATCAACGAATATTGCCTAGGAATATTTCGAGCGAAAATAAGATTAAAGCATATTACCCCTTGTTGTGAAAGCCAATAGATTTACTCTCAACCTTCAATACCTTAGGGTTTTTCACTAAGTCTTCACTTAGCGCAAATTTTATAACATCCATCATTTTATCTACATAATGAAAATTCAACCCTTCTAGATAATCGGGACGGATTTCTAGAACGTCTTTTTCATTTTTACGACATAAGATGATATGCTTGATTTTGGCTCTTTTAGCTGCTAATATTTTCTCCTTAATTCCACCTACTGGCAGCACCTGCCCTCTTAAAGTAATCTCACCCGTCATAGCCAACTCACTTTTCACTTTTCGCTGGGTAAACAAACTGGCCAATGAAGTTAAAATACTAATCCCCGCCGAAGGTCCGTCTTTGGGAATGGCGCCTTCTGGAAAATGAATGTGAACGTCATATTGTTCAAACAGACGATAATCTACTAAAAAGTCTTCCGCATGTCCTTTCAAATAAGCCATGGCAATAGTAGCCGACTCGCGCATAACATCTCCCAAGTTACCCGTAATAGAAAGTCTACCCCTTCCTCTGCTTAAAGAAGATTCGATATAAAGGATATCGCCACCCACAGGCGTCCAAGCTAAGCCTGTAACTAGACCAGCTATGTCATCATCTTGGTAACGTTCTTTGCTAAAACGTTCGGCACCAAGAATAATAGGGATGTCTTTTATTTTCGGAACGTGAGTATATTCTTGCTCCATGGCCATGCTTTTCGCAGCATAGCGCACCGACTTAGCGATTACCTTATCTAGGCCGCGTACACCCGATTCGCGCGTATAGTGTTCGGCGATAAACTCCAAGACCTTTTTCGAAAGCTTAAAGTCTTCCTTCCCTAACCCGTGGTCTTTTAACTGCTTAGGCAAAAGGTGTTTCGCGGCAATTTCTACTTTCTCTTCGATTGTGTAACCATTAATCTCAATCACCTCCATGCGGTCGCGTAAGGCGGGGTGAATAGCTCCAATATTATTAGCCGTAGCAATAAAAATCACCTTACTGAGGTCGTAACCGATTTCTAAGAAATTATCGTAAAAGCTAGAGTTTTGCTCTGGGTCTAGTACTTCTAGCATGGCCGAAGCAGGATCACCATGACCACGTCCAGTGGCTAATTTATCGATCTCGTCCAACACAAAAACAGGGTTTGAAGCCTCTGCCTTTTTAATACTTTGTAAAATCCTTCCAGGCATGGCCCCAATGTAAGTTTTGCGGTGTCCGCGGATTTCTGCTTCATCGCCTAAACCACCTAAAGACATGCGTACGTAGGGCCTTCCAAGCGCTTCTGCCACCGAGCGACCTAAGCTGGTTTTACCTACTCCAGGAGGTCCGTGCAAACATAATATGGGCGCTTTCATATCGCCTTTCAACTTCAATACGGCTAAATGTTCGATTAAGCGTTCTTTCACCTTATCGAGACCATAATGATCGCGATTTAAAATTCGTTCTGCCCGCTTAAGATTGAAATTATCCTTAGTTTGATGGTCCCAAGGTAAATCCAACATCAGCTCCAAATAATTACGTTGGATGCTAAATTCTGGTACTTGGGGATTGATGCGCTGCATCTTATTTAGCTCCTTCTCAAAAAGAGTCTTCACTTTTTCGGGCCATTTCTTAGCCTTGCCCTTTAAGCGCATTTCATCAATTTCTCCCTCGGTAGAGGAACCACCTAGCTCTTCTTGAATTTGACGTAATTGCTGCTGCAAAAAGTATTCGCGTTGTTGTTTATCGAAATCCAAGCGCACTTTGTCTTGAATCTCATTTTTCATTTCCAGCATCTGCGACTCCATATTAAGGAGTTTCAGCACTTCATTCGCACGGTCTTGCAGTTTATCCTGCTCTAGCAGATGTTGTTTTTTGTCAACATCGGCATTCATATTATTGCTCACAAAATTGAGCAAGAAGGTATCGCTGTCTATATTTTTAATGGTAAGGGAAGCCTCATTGGGAATTTCAGGTGATTTCTCAATAATCTCTAAGGCAATATCCTTAACCGAGTCCATGAGGGCCTTAAACTGCTGATCGCGTTTGGCTGGTTTTTCCTCATCATATTTGGCCACCTTGGCTATTATATGAGGTTCTTCTTTTACAATTTCGGTAATAATAAATCGGCGCAAGCCTTGAATAATAACAGCCGTATGACCATTTGGTAATTTGAAAAGTCGCACTACGCGGGCCACCGTTCCAACGCGGTATATATCATCAGCCCCAGGCTCTTCTTGAGCACCATCAAGCTGACTCACTACCCCTAAAAGTCCTTTATTTTTATTAACCTTATTCAGCAGGCTAATCGATTTATCCCTACCAGCAGTTATCGGTATCACTACCCCTGGAAAGAGAACGGTATTGCGTAAAGGCAAGATGGGTAGCTCTTCTGGTAACTCCTCATTTTTAAGAGACTCTTCGTCTTCCTTGCTCATCAGAGGGATGTATTCACCCTCGTCTCTCATTACGCCAAAATGTAAATTATCTATATCGGTAAAGTCT
>TARA_R110002050_G_scaffold65551_7_pt1 | contig 16828 bp, 14 predicted proteins | sample TARA_R110002050 | Tara Oceans TARA_R110002050 (sample SAMEA4396988) | marine metagenome | biome: Polar Biome; feature: [DCM] deep chlorophyll maximum layer (ENVO:01000326); material: water (ENVO:00002006), including particulate matter (ENVO:01000060) such as... | depth 25 m
GGTATGCCAAATTTGGCGTATAAGCTCATCGAGACGATGTTGAGCATCTTCGTCTCCGCGATCTAAGCGGCGTAGACACTCAGCGATATCATCGTATTTTTGAATCAGGGTTCGACGATTAACCTCTGTCGGGTGGGCCGTCAACACGAGATCGATCTGCATTTTACTGAAGGCGCCTGATACCTGCTGTGGTGAAAAGCCTTTCTGACGTAATTGCGAGAACAAGGTACAGAGTGAATCCGGCGTACAGACATCCGTCACTTCAAGGTGACGGCGTACCCGGTGGTGCTCTTCGGCGATATTGGCAAGGTTCAAAAACTGTGTAAAGGCCCGAGACAGCGGTAAAACATCGTCTTCACTTAAGTCTTTTAAGGCGCGCAAGAGCTCTTCGTGCTCAGATTCCGCCGTATTTCGCCCCTCTTTTGCGAGCTGGCGTACCGCTTCTATCTTTTCAAATAGCGCTTCACCTAAATGAGCTTTTATCGTCTCACCTAAGCTCGTACCCAGCATTCGAACATCATCACGTAACGCTTCGTGCAGATCGGTCATATACCCCTCCTGACGCAGAAAAATAGCATCTGATTAACTCGATGCTACCCCATTAAAAAGAATAAAAATACTGGCTTTTCAGAGGATTACTCTTATTTAACACGAGGTTGTGAGAATGAATACCACACAGGGAGATAGAAAATGAATAGGAAATGCGTAAAGATCACACCCCTTAGAGGAGTAGAGGTGTGCATGGTGCAGTGCTTCGGTAAACGAGACGCGTGACCGCTTTTACGCAGAAACCCCGTAACTGGGGCCATGTGAAATAAAAAGCGTTTTATAAGCCCAGCGCTTTGGCTTGATCCCAAAACTGATCCAGTTGGTCGAGGGAGAAGTCAGACCACGCTTTACCGGATGCGCGTACTTGGTCCTCTACAAAACCAAAACGACGTTCAAATTTTTGATTGGTCCCCCGCACCGCCTCTTCAGGATGAACCCCTAGATGCCGGGCTAAATTCACTTGAGCAAAAATAACATCGCCCATCTCATCGGCCACGGCGGCCTGATTACCCGATTGAATCGCTTCACGCAGCTCCGCCAGCTCTTCTTCAATTTTATCCAGCACTAATTCTGCATCGTTCCAATCAAAACCAACCTGAGACGCACGTTTTTGCAACTTAACCGCGCGCGTTAGCCCTGGTAACGCTTGAGGAATATCATCAAGCACACGACTCTCACCGCGCGCTTCTTTACCGTCACGTTCCTGCTGTTTAATCGTTTCCCAGTTTTGCTTGATCTCATCGTCCGTCAAGGCCCGCTCAGCAGGAGGCGAGAGCAATGTGCCATCAGGAAAAACATGAGGGTGGCGGCGGACTAACTTAGTCACCAGATTCGACACAATGGTGGAGAAATCAAACCGTTCTGTTTCGTGTCCTAATTGGGCATAAAAGATCACTTGAAACAGTAGATCACCTAGCTCATCGTTTAGATGTGTCCAGTCTTGACGCTCAATCGCATCAGCGACTTCATAGGCTTCTTCAAGCGTATGGGGGACAATCGAAGCAAAGCTCTGTTTAAGGTCCCAAGGGCAACCACCATCAGGATCTCGCAGCCGCGACATGAGGTAGATAAGATCATCAACTGTGTAAGTCTGTGACATGTATTAAAGCCTTATCTAAAAATTTACTCGTGAGAATTAACGCACAATACCGCTACGTTGACGATAAACTTCCATAACATTTGGTATCTGGTTGACCTTATCCATAACGCGCCCAAGTAGATCCAAGCTCGATATTTCAACGGTTAACGTTAATCTAGCCATATTTTCACGTTTATCTGATAGTGTATTCGCGGCAACAATGTTCACATTTTCAGCGGCCATAATCAGCATCACATCACGTAACAAGCCGGGACGATCGAAAGCTTCAATAAAGATATCAACTGGATAAGTTGTCTCGCCTGAGACGCCCCAATCCACTTCGATAATTCTTTCCGGCTCTTTTTCCTGCAACTGGATGAAGTTACTGCAATCCTCACGGTGGACAGATATTCCACGCCCTTGCGTAATATAACCGGCAATTTGATCACCTAAAACCGGAGTACAGCAACTTGCCATCGTTGACAACAAGTTACCAACACCGCGAACTTTGACCCCTTCCGGTCTTACCTCGGTTTCGTGGTGTGATGGTAATGCCAAATCTAACTGCTCATCCACGTCCTCAGCAAGAATTTGGCTTTGTGCCGAGTTAATAATTTGAGAGAGTCGAAGATCGCCTGCACCTAAAGCGGCATACATATCTTCGATCGTTTTGTAATTAACATCGTCGCAGATTTTAGAAAAATTCAAATCATCCAGATCGATCGCTAAACGCTTGAACTCTTTAATAACCATGGCGCGGCCAGCATCGGCATTCTGCTCTTTCGCCTGAAACTTAAACCAGTGTGCAACCTTAGCCCGCGCTCGCGGTGTAGTGACAAAGCCCAAGTTCATATTAAGCCAATCACGACGGGGGCGCTCTTCACTGCCAGTCATAATTTCAACTTGATCACCGGTATGTAAACGCCTATTCAATGGCACTATACGGCCATTAATTTTGGCACCACGGCAACGGTGACCAATTTCGGTATGCACACGGTAAGCAAAATCGATTGGCGTTGCCCCTTTAGGCATATCGATAACATGACCATCCGGTGTAAAGATATATAAGCGATCTTGCACAACATCGCCGCGTAGCATTTCACCAAAACCTTCGCTTTCACCAAGGTCATCATGCCACTCTAATACCTGGCGCAGCCATGCAATCTTATCTTCGTACGCATCGCTGTTAGATTTAGTATCAGTACCTTTGTAAAGGTGGTGGGCGCATACGCCTAACTCCGCCTCCTCATGCATATCAAAGGTACGGATCTGAATTTCTAATACTTTTCCGTCTAAACCAAACACCGCCGTATGTAATGAACGGTAGCCATTAGGTTTAGGAGACGCGATATAATCATCAAATTCATGGGGAATATTGCGCCATAAACTATGCACAATCCCAAGCGCCGCATAACAGTCACGACTTTCTGGCACTAGAATACGCACCGCCCGCACATCATAAACTTGGCTAAACTCAATATTTTTACGCTGCATCTTTCGCCAGATACTGTAAATATGCTTAGCGCGGCCGTTTACTTCACCATCGATATTTGCGTTTTCAAGCTCACTCTCTAAACGCACCACAATTTGATCAATATAATCTTGACGATCCAGCCTTTTTTCATCCAGCAGGTTCGCTATATGTTTATAATCATTGGGTTTTAGATAGCGGAACGAAAGGTCTTCCAGTTCCCATTTAATATGACCTATGCCCAAGCGATGTGCGAGCGGGGCATAGATATCAAATACTTCCCGTGCAACTAAATAACGCTTACGACGAGAGCCATTTTTAACCCCTCGAATTGCACAGGTACGCTCAGCAATTTTGATCAACGCAACACGCACGTCATCAATCATGGCTACTAGCATTTTACGCAGGTTGTCCATCTGGGTCGTATCACTACCCAATACATTGTCATCTATACGCGGATTTTTACGGCTACCAATGGCCGCCATCTGAAGGACACCCATGATCAGTTGGGCAATAGGCTTACCAAACTGCTTACGTACACGCTCCATCGGCAACTTCCGTTCGCGCACGGCTCGATAAAGAATGGCAGCAATAATAGACTCTTGATCTTGATGAAGGTCGGCAAGAATTTGCGCCATTTCTAGACCAGTTCGGAAGCAACCTTCCGTATTTTCAGCCCAAATATCTTCTACTTCATCCGTATTTTTTTGTGCCTGTTTTGACATATCACAGGCACGACGAACAGCATCAATATCATCAATGTCAGTTAAGTCTTGAAGGCGTTCTAACCATAATTCTACATCTACTGACCCATCATCTCTAATGGGTTGATCTTGGCGAACTTTAACCATGATGAACCTGCGCCATGAAAACCTCTACTCCCAAAAATTTAAGCCGCACTACTTTTTTATTATTTTTATTAGACAATAAAATATGGGCTCTTCCCTGTTATTCAACCCCTATCCTTTGGGGGGCCATTCTATTCTTTATGCAATCAAAGCGCGAATTTGTTTCCCGCCTGTCACCCAAAACAAACAATAAGCATGATCTATACCTATAAAAACGATACGCATAAAAAAAGCCCCAAAGGGCTTTTAAATAACATCGCGAGTGGATCAACGGTTAACTAAAGACACCGGTAGATAAGTAACGATCACCCCGATCACAAATAATACACACGATCACCGCGTTCTCGACCTCTTGGGCTAAGCGCAACGCCCCTGCCACCGAGCCTCCAGAAGAGACACCGCAAAAGATCCCCTCCTGCTGAGCCAGAGCTCGCATTGTAGATTCCGCTTCATCTTGACCAATATCCAACAGTAGATCGACTCGGCTTTTATCAAAAATCTTAGGCAAATAAGCTTCGGGCCAACGACGAATACCGGGGATTTGCGCACCTTCACTTGGCTGAAGACCCACCACTTGAACCGCCTCATTTTGCTCTTTTAAGTAGCGTGATGTGCCCATGATCGTGCCGGTTGTCCCCATCGCACTGACAAAATGCGTTATCTTTCCCCCAGTTTGCTGCCAAATTTCAGGGCCCGTACCTTGATAATGCGCCTCGGGGTTATCCATATTAGAAAACTGATCCAACACAATCCCTTCGCCCCTTGCCTGCATAGCTAACGCCAGGTCTCTGGCGCCTTCCATTCCCTGCTCTTTAGAGACGGAAATTAACTCAGCACCGTAGGCCGTCATCGACGCTTTACGCTCGGCACTGGAGTTATCAGGCATAATCAATTTCATCTTATAGCCCTTGATCGCCGCTGCCATCGCTAAAGCAATGCCGGTGTTCCCCGACGTTGCTTCAATCAATGTGTCGCCTGGCTTAATTTGGCCACGGGCTTCAGCGTGCTGAATCATACTTAATGCGGGACGGTCTTTAACCGATCCTGCAGGGTTATTCCCCTCCAGCTTACACAGAATTACATTGCCTCTACCCTGCCCTATACGCTGTAAACGTACTAAGGGGGTCTGGCCAATATAATCTTCAATGGTAGGGAATTGAGCTTGCATAAATTAATCACCCGTCAGACAAAAACTAACAAAAGGGCATAAAAAATTATTTTTTATGCCCTATAAAAGGACTCGGAATTCTACCGATGGTTCCCTGAAAGCTCAAGAAATCTACTTTTTCATTAAAATCGTCGATTAATGCGGTAGTGTCGTTATCAAACCAGTACCGTCACTATGTTTATCTTACCTTCTAATGTCCGATGTACCGGGCAACGATCAGCGATTTCTAACAAGCGCTGACGCTGCTCATCAGTTAAGTCCCCTGTTAACGTGATCTCACGCATAAACTGATCGACCTTACCTCGCGTCTGCTCACAGCCTGAACAATCTTCTGCATGCACTTTGCTGTGATTAACGTCCACTTGAACATGGTCTAAAGGAATCTCCTTTTTTCGTGCATACATACGAATCGTCATCGATGTACAAGCGCCAAGCCCAGCAGCTACCAGCTGATAAGGACTGGGGCCAAGGTAATTACCGCCATAGCTGACGGGCTCATCCGCTATAAGATGATGCCCCGCAACACTAATATCTTGTGTAAAGCTATTCGGGTCCGCTTCGCTGACCCGCGTTACCCCTTCCGGTGCATTCATTAATTTTGGTAGCAATGTGACATCGATATAACGCTGCACCCAAACAGAGATTAACTCTGCTGCATATTCTGCATCTTCTGCGCGTGACAGTAGGTGATCCGCATCATCTAACGTCACAAAGCTTTTCGGGTGCTTCGCCATTTTGAATAAGCGGGCCGCATTATCTAAGCTGACGGTTTCATCAAGCGGCGCATGCATAACTAGCAATGCCTTTTTAAGATGGCTAACCCCCTGCTCTAGCGAGGTGCCCGATATATCATCGACAAAAGAGCGTTTAATGGTAAATGCTCGGCCACCTAAACTGACTTCCGCCTGTCCCTCTGAACAGATATCACTGATATGGTGGCCAAAGTTATGTAACACATGATCGGGTTCTGCCGGAGCGCCAATCGTCACGACTGCTTTAGCTTCGGGGACATGCCCAGCGGCAACAAGCATTGCGGCCCCACCTAACGAGTGACCAATTAATAACTGGGGTGCCTCGTAGTGTTCACGTAAGAAATTAACCGCTTGCAGCAGATCTTCCACATTTGAGCTAAATCCCGTATTCGCAAACTCCCCCCCAGAGTGCCCCAATCCGGTAAAATCAAACCTTAAAACAGCAATGCCTAAGGAGGCTAAACGCTGTGCAATACGCCGAGCAGCAGGTATATCTTTAGAGCAGGTAAAACAGTGAGCAAATAAAGCGAATGCAGCAGGTTTACCGACAGGCAGATCCAGTCTCGCCGCTAATGTAGACCCATCATGGCCAATAAACTCTAAGCGCTCCGTTTTCATTTCTTATCTCTCCGCATGACGTATTTAGACGTGGTGTGACCCCGTTTGGTACTTAGGTCCAGTATCAACTAATAGGTGATTTTCGACTATTTATAAATAACTATAGATAAAATAGAGTGGCTTTATGACAACAAAACGCTCAACGGTCTGAAGAGAAAAAAGCCGAACCTCATAAAGATAGGCGACTAACACAGAAAGGGGACGTTTAATGTAAGGACAAGTCCAAAGCGAGTTCCGAAAACTGCGCTAACGGCAACGGTCTAGAAAAGTAATACCCTTGTCCAAGTTGACACTGGTGCGCCAATAACAAGTTAAGATGTGTCTCATCTTCGACACCTTCAGCAACAACATCAATCGCTAAATCCCGTGCTAACGCGATAATCGATGCAAGAATTTTGTTACTAACATTTCCCTCTTTTGCGCTTGCGATAAAGGAGCGATCAATTTTTAAGATATCGACAGGCAATAAGCGTAGGTAGCTTAATGAGGAGTAGCCCGTACCAAAGTCATCTAAGGACAGCATCACATCCAGTTTTTTTAATTCATACAAGATTTTAACGGCGGTCTCTGTGTCCGTGATAACCGCCGTTTCGGTTATCTCTATTTCTAATTGCGCCGGATTAATGCCCGAAGACGCTAAGTTGCTTTTTAGATGAGGTAAAAAGCTCTCATCATATAACTGAATAGCCGATACGTTGATAGACAGTGATAAGTCTTTAAACTCAGTATCTTGCCAATCCTTTAGTTGCTGGATTGCGGTTTCAATAACCCACTGGCCTATAGGAATGATTTGCTTCGTATCTTCAGCAACAGGAATAAAGTTGTCCGGCGCAACAAGCGTGCCATCCGCTTTTATCCAACGAATTAGGGCTTCTGCCGCGCAAATTTTGTTCGCTAATAGGTCCACTTTAGGTTGAAAATATAATCTAAATTCACCGTGCTTAATCGCCAAATCAAGATGATTTTTTAATTCAAAGTAGTGCTCTACTTTCTCATTCAACTCATTAGAGAAAAATGATATTTGATTTTTGCCCAAATCTTTAGCGTTATACATCGCTATGTCGGCATTTTTAATCAGCTCTTGCTCATCCTCGGCATCATCAGGGTAATTCGCAATCCCTATACTTGCCCCCACTTTAAATTCAGTGCTATTAATAACAATCGGCTCATTAAGCGCGTCTATCAGCCCTTTCGCGATGAATGCAGATTCTTCTGAATCAGTAACGCCATTCACAATCACCGTAAATTCATCACCACCGATTCTCGCTAAAAAATCAGCTCTGCGTAGTCTAAGCCGGAACCGTTTAGCGGCCTCAATCAGTACGTCATCCCCCGCGGCATGACCTAACGCATCATTAATATGCTTAAAGTTATCAAGGTCAATAAAGATCAAAGACAGTTTACGTCCCTGCCGTTGTGCCAAATTCAGGTTTAACGCTAACTCCTCTTCAAAATATTGCCGATTGGGCCGGCCTGTTAGCACATCATGGAATGCAAGCTTTTGTAGTTTTGCTTCTGCATTTTTACGTTCTGAAATATCCTGAAACACAAACACTAACTCAGATGCACCGTCAGGATTTTCTAAACTCTGCGCATCCTCTTCAACCACGCTGACAGTTAACCACACAGGAACGACGCACGAGTCATAGGAACAAAAACTCGCCTCTCCCTGCCAAGCTTCATGTGCGCCCTCTGCGAAAACAGGGGCAAATGTATTAAACGCCTCAGGGAAAAAAGCCTGAATATTTTTCCCAACCACATCTACAGCGCCGGGCTTGAGCATATTCAAAAAGGCGTTATTAAATTCGTAGATATCCCCTTTATGATCGGTATAGACAATCGCCTCAGTCATGCTAGCAAATGTTTTATGGGCCAACTCTAGCTTACGCATCGGTTTTAAAAGCGAGCGTTTAATCATATAAAAAAGAACAAACACAAAGAAAATAGATACAATGCCGATCTGAATTAATTCAACGATCAGTGTGTCTTTTTGATGTTGTTTAAACGCCGTTGTATCAATAAAAAGCTCAACTTTTCCTAAGGTCATCGTGTCAAAACTAATGGGAAATGTGCGGCGAAAATCCGCATACTCAATTAATTTTTTCCGTTGCTTCACATCATACGAAAAGACCTGCCCTTGCCTGTCTTTCCACTTCCCCATGTAGATATGACCAAACTGACCATATACCACAACACCCACCACATACTCCCCTAACAACTCAGAGTCGAGTACACCTGAGGCGAACTCTTGAGAAAAAGAGCGTTCAACCGATTTGCTATAGATTGACCATATGGAAGGCTTTACTGCGGAGGTTATTCTGTTTGAAGTTTGGAACACTAACGAATCAAGGTTAGCTTCAAATGCCTTTTCTGACAGATAAAAGCGAACGGCCCCAAAAACGGACATGATAATGACAGTACTTAATACCAGCGCCGCAATTAAACGGTAATTAAAAATAGTCAGCATTCGCTATTCATATGGCCCAAAATATTGATAGTAATAATCAAACTCCTGCTTAAATTTTTGCTTACTGTCTATTAAGCGACGAGAGAAATCATCTTTTTGTTTATATTGCGTCGTTAACGCCGTTGCCGCTACACGCCAACGTTCAATATCACTAGGGCTCCATTTTTGCAGCGTCATACCATGATCCTCTAAGGTCGTTAATGCTGCAATATCATTCACTTTAGCTTTCAACGTTGTTGTTAAGGCATACGATTTTATCGCCGACTCTAAAATCGCCTGCAAATCGTTAGGCAACGCATCATAGGCTTCTTTATTAATCAGAAAATCGGCTAAAACGGAAGGCTGCCAGATAGCGGGGACAATGCCGTAAGCGCTAATCTCCATCAAACCTAAATCAATAATACCGGTCGATGTTGTCCACTCTACCGCATCAATGTGACCCGATTCTAATGACGGTTTAATCTCTTCAGGTACGAGTGGAATAGCCATACTTTGCGATGCCTTTACTAAAACCTCACTTGGCAAGCCGGGGCCTATACGTACCTTTTTTCCCTTAAGATCATCCAAACCCGTTATGGGCTCATTAGAGACCAAACCAAACTCCATACCGGCCCACCACGCAGGACGCCATAAAACACCTTGGGGAATAGAAAGTTCATTGGCCAGCTCGATCCCCCCTTTCTCATAAAAGAACATCATTGATGCATCAATGTTCATAAAATCAAACGGCCCAGAATTCATAACAGCCCATGCAGGGTGCTGTGCCGACCACCAGTTTGGCCAGCCATTCCCCATTTGAATTCGATTTTCACTTACCGCTGTATAAATATCCGAACCGTGGGCCAACTCACCTGCGGGATGAGGCGTTATAATGAGCCGACCTGCGCTCATCGCTTCAATACTTTTTACAAAGTTTTGTATTTCAAGATAACTCGTTGTTGTGGCAACCGCTTGTGACTGTATATCCCAACGATAAACCTCCGGCTCACTCTGTTCCGTACATCCAGAGATAAAAAGAAGAAAAACAAACGTAAAAACAACACGACCAGAGTTCATTTAAAATTCACTTTGTAGGTAAAAAAATCCATTTACTGATAAACATCAAAAGGATAATTCCAGTATATGGTTGATATAAGTATAGATAAAGAAATGAATAACAAGAGTAATTGCATTGAACGACGGGAAATAGCGCCTAAATGGAAGCGCTGAACTAGCGGGGGCTGGATTTGAACCAACGACCTTCGCCCGGGGTTACAAGCGCTGAGCCCGACGAGCTACCGAGCTACCGAGCTAGATCTTTTAAAAACCATAAGCTCTAAACGCAAAAAAGCCGACGTAGAATTAACTAAATCGGCTTTCTCTGTATTGGGTGGCGGGGGCTGGATTTGAACCAACGACCTTCGCCCGGGGTTACAAGAGCTGAGCCCGACGAGCTACCAAGCTGCTCCACCCCGCATCAATGTGGTGCGAATACTACAGACCAATTTCAAAAAATTCAAGCTTTATTTAATACTTTCAAACAATTAGCCTGTTATTCCTCATCCGGCCTTAGTTCGTTCTCTTCTGCTGCCTGCCGTATACGTGCTTTTTGGATCTTTATAATTAACTCAGATAAAACTAAACAGGCTTTGTCTGACAGCCCAACAAACTCAGCACCACAACGTCCCGACCCACAGAAAGAGACGTTCAAGTCAGGCTTAAGGCGGTAGTTTTTCCCTAACGTAAATGAAATAACCACGTTTTCAATGCGCCCAGATAGGGTCTTATCCGTTACAAAGGCCACTCCCGTTTCCGAAATATCCAGTAACCCAACCGGTTCATTATCGATTGTCATTGTTACCCCATCATCCACCGGTGCTCTGTAGGTCTGTCGCCTATTATCATCATCTGACAAGTCTAGTACTACAGGGATCTTCATTGCTCAGACCTCCTCTCCAAAACAAATTCTAAACGCCTATTTTTTGCTCTGTTCTCAACACTATCGTTAGCAGCCAGGGGCCTTGAGTCACCATATCCGGTCGCGGATACACGCTCAACCTCCAAGCCTCCTCGTACTAAGTAGCGCAGCACATTAGTCGCCCTAATGGCTGACAGGTCCCAATTTGAAGGAAATCTTGCCGTTTCTATCGGCACATCATCGGTATGGCCCTGAATTCTTAACTTCATATCGGGGTTTTTCTTTAATGTTAATACCACCGAGTCGAGTACTGACATCATTTCAGGTTTAAAGTCAGCCGAGCCCGATGGGAACAACAGGTCACCACTTACTTTAATGGTCAATTTGCCATCTTTAGGGGAACCAATTTCAACCGTTTGATTTAAAATCTCAAGTTTTAGCTGCTCTGATATCTCATCGTTTAAGCTCTGCAAAGCCGTATTTAAATTCTCAGCTTCATTTTCCATTGGCTTATCGGCATCGTCATCCGATAGGTCAGTCGCAGGCAGGATCTCCTCAATCTCTTCAGGAACCTCAGGTTTAACCGGTGCCTCATGGGGGAACTCGATCAAACTGTTCGCACCTGATCCCCCCTGGAAGGCATCGTTTAACGAACGCGTCGCTAATTCAAACCGTTCAACTTCGACACTGGACAGAGAAAACAGCAGAACAAAGAACACCAACAGCAATGTCATTAAATCGGCAAAGGTATAAAGCCAGTCCGCGGATTCATTCTCTTCGATAAGGGTTGTTTTAGACGTCATAACGCATTACTCCCCTATTTTTGTCCAGCCTTAATTTTTTTCCGCTTTGCCGCGGGAATGTATGACGATAATTGCTCATACACATGCATATAGTGATCATTGGTTAAAATACTGATGCAACCCTCCCGAATAATCTCAAGGTTCGTCACTTCCGATAATGTCCTTGATTTCAACTTACCGGCAATAGGCAAAAACACCATGGTAGCTAATAACGACCCATAAAAGGTGGTTAGCAGGGCAACGGCCATAGCTGGCCCAATCGCTTCAGGGTTATCCAGTTCACTCAGCATCTGAATCAACCCAATTAACGTACCCAGCATGCCAAAAGCGGGGGCATATGCCGCCATTTTTCTGAATACATCTTGCGTTGCATAATGCCTCGCCACCAGCGAATCAATCTCATTTTGCAGCGTGTTCCTAATAACCTGCTCAGATGCGGCCTCCGCCAGCAACATACAAGCGCGCTTTAATACGGGGGATGAACTTTCAACATCACCCACCTTTAACAAACCGTGGCGATGGCTAATACGGCTAATTTCTAGCATCGTATCAATCATCTCTTGCTGATTTGTTTTATCCTGAGTAAACACGATAAACGCGCCTTTAAAGGCATTGAGTACATCTTTAAATTGCACGGTGAGTAGCGTAGCCGCTATCGTTCCGCCTGCGACAATCATCATTCCCGGAATATTGACGAATACATCAGAACTTCCCCCCATGATGATGGCAGAAATAATTAAAACTAAACCGGAAATAATTCCAACGAGTGAGGCGAAATCCATTTAATATCTCTCTAAAATCCACTTAAAAATTAACTATATCGGTATGTTAGCATGTTAAAGTACCGTGATTATAAATCCACTTTATTAACGTCATCAGTACAACATTGTGCCCCATCAACCTATTAAACAAACCTGTTATATCGGCCTCACCCAGTGGCAGCATGCGGCGTGGCAAGCGAGTATTCTTCAGCGCCCCTCAAGTGAGCATATTTTAAAAGCTTATTCCCGCCACTTTAGTAGCGTAGAAGGCAACAGTACCTTTTATGGTCTACCCAATGAAGCAACAGTAGAGACCTGGGTAAACGAAGCGGATCCCGCATTTCGCTTCTGCTTTAAGTTTCCTCAGCAGATCACCCATAAAAACCATCTTAAATCATCAGACGAAGACACTGCGGCCTTCTTAAAGCGACTTGAGCCACTGCACGCACAACTGGGCCTGCTATGCATACAGCTGCCTTCAACCTTTGATGACAATAACCTACACGCCTTATCGGATTACTTGCAGAATCTACCTAACGCGTTTAACTACGGGGTAGAGGTACGAAACCCCTGCTTCTTTAGCAAAGGCGCAGCTGAAACAGCGTTGAATCAACTGCTCGTCGCCCATAACGTCAGCCGCATCAGCTTCGATACCCGCGCACTCTTTAACGATCCTTCTGATGATCCTATAAGCAGCAAAGCCAAAGCGCATAAACCCCAGCTCCCAGTACACGCAATCGCGACATCAACCTACCCAATGGTGCGTTTCATTACGCCCTTAAACTGGACGCTCGGAACTGATTATTTAACGCCATGGATCAACAAAGCGATTCAGTGGATGGATGAGGGGCGTTCGCCTTTTTTCTTTTTCCACACCCCTGATAATGCAGACGCCCCTGAGCTTGCCGCATATTTTGTTCAGCAAATCGAACAGAAACGCCCAGAAAGTTGCCTGTTCACGCCGTGGCCAACCGTAAAGAAACAGAGCACGCTATTCTGATACGCCAGCGCTACTGTCCCCAACGGCTTTTAGTTTGCAATAGAAAAGCTAATTCCTCAGGTGTTGAGCTACGACCTAAGACTTCATTACGGTGGGGGAAGCGGCCAAAGCGACTAATTTGATCATAGTGCTGATAGGCAAAATCTAACCAGTTTTCCACCTGAATCTTATTAACACCAGACACTTCAAAAAGCATCTGCTCAAAGCAATCGAGGCAGAGTTGCTGAATATCTAATTGCTCCGCATGCTCAAGCGGCATATAGAAAAAAACACGTTCAACAATATCTAACGCCTGATCATGGCCCATATTACGACCGTCCATACACAAGGCTAAGGCTTTTTCATCCCCTGAAAAAGCATCTTCAGATCCTCTGAATATCGTTCGCGTAAACTGATCAAGTAAAATAATTAACGCTAAGCGCCCACGTGGCGAAACGGCCCACTCATCAAGTTCACCCCTTAATGCTTGGTGGACCTGATGACCAAACAACTCGCTAATTAGACGATCATTCTCCGCGTCACCCGACCACCATAACTTACTGCGATCACTGACCGGAAAACCATTGTCAATTGCGCCAAACCAAAACCTTAATATATCCTCAATTTCTTCAATCATTACACATCAACACATAAGATTATTAGCTATAAAGATAGTGTAACTTAAACAAATTGCGTACTAACTTGATCAGCCGTGTGCGTACACTTTATGTCATCGTGCTGGAGTTTGTGCCCGACTTAGTTGCCACAATACTCCTGTATAAATAACTCTTTGTAAAAAAATCCTTGAACATAATCAACCCCAATTTTAACCGCATAAGCTAAGTCTTCAGCCGATTCGACCCCTTCGAGTATGGTTTGCTTACCACTCAGCTGAGCATAGCCAATTAAGCTTTTAAAGAGCTGTTTCATACTGTTACTTTGGCAACTATCACCACTGATCCAATGACGATCAAATTTAATAAAATCCACATTACTTAGAATAGTTAATGACACCATAGTGCCCGGCGCTCCCACATCATCCAACGCAATCGCCACACCCTTCTGGTGCATTAACTCGGCAACTTCGTTACTAATATGAGCATCATTCAGGTCTGTATTTTCTATCAACTCAACGACTAAATTCTCATTCTCCATTAACATTTTAGCCATCACATTCGTGCTTTCAGCCGGCCCAAATACAGCAAAAGCATGGGGATCAATATTGAGAAACAGCGTACTCCCCTTTGGACGAAACCTGATTTGTAATCGTTTTAACTGCAATTCCACTTGCGCAAGCATAAGCGGGCTATCATGTAATGACTGAAAAACACTGAGCGGGGTAATAAGCTCCCCTCGATGATTAAAAAACCGCGCTAACGCTTCATAACCAATCACTGCACCATTGCTGGTATCAATAATCGGTTGATACTCAACACCAAAACGCTGCCTATCGACTAATTCAAGCAACGCTAACCTATCCATAACCGGACTATATGAACTCAAAAGATACAACCTCAAAAAAACAGAAATGATAATGATTATCAATTCTATTAAATAAATAGTATTTTGAGTAGTATAAAAATGAATAAACCGTTAAATCGCTTACAAAATATTGCCGCACGGAAACGAGCTATATCCTATCCCTTATGAGGTTAGCTATTTTATTATTGCCCACATAGGGCTACATTATGTGGCATTGTCTTACTAAATTTGACAGAGGAAGATAGAATGCAACGCCTTTTTTTGATCATTATCATTGCTGCAATACTCGCGGCGGCTTATCTATTCCTAGACAAAAAAGAGTCTCTCTCGACCTCAGCCATACCCGCCCCCACTCAGGAACCCTCTAGCCCAAATGCTAAAAAACATATTGACGCATTAACTCAAGGGGCGAATGACCCGATAGAGATAGGAAAGGCGGATAACTTTGTCACGTCAGATCAACTACTTAAGTTACCTAAAAAAAGCACTGAGACCGCCTCAGCCATTACAGAGGAAGCCCTTGCTGCAAACCCAGAAACAAGTGGTGACGAGGGAGCAGCAACCTTTGCGGTATCAAGCCATATCAACATCATTAAAACAGACACCGCCACAACCGCCTCAGGCAGCGACAATGCCAATCCGCTTACCTCACTCAGTCTAGAGAACCAAATCAAGCTACAAGAGCTTCTCGACAACCCCGACCAAGCCGCCAGTAACATCTATTTTATTCACGCTGTAAATGAAAACGATGACGAAGGCCTGTGGGGGATTATTCAGCACGGTCTCATGAGTACATTTACCAAAGGGCTTGTATTACCTGGACTTGATAAAACCGTTACCGTCGACATCCCAAAAGATGCCGATGAGAAGTTAGACAATAAGCGTAGTTCTTTTTTAGGCCAAATCCTTAAGAATAAGGTGGATAGAACCTATATTTACAATTACGAGAAAGGAATCTTAGGCGATAACCCTAACCTCATCACACCAGGGCAACAACTGATTATTGTTACGTTCACTGAAGAAGAATTGATCACTATCTATAACCATTTCACATCGCTTTAAGGAGTTTGAATGATCGATCTGTATACATGGGGAACCCCTAATGGCCGAAAAATTTCGATTATGCTTGAGGCATTACGATTGCCTTATAGTGTTCACCCAATCAATATTCTTGAAAATGATCAATTCCAACCCGCTTTTTTAAAAATAAGCCCCAACAATAAGATTCCAGCAATTGTGGACCCCGAAGGCCCCAATGGAGAAACCGTCGAACTCTTTGAAAGCGGCGCAATTCTTATCTACTTAGCGGAAAAAAGTGGTGAGTTTATCCCAACCGATCCCATCACTCGCCTAGAGTGCCTTCAATGGCTCATGTGGCAGATGAGTGGCTTTGGTGCTTTCCTAGGGCAAGCCCATCATTTTAATCAGTTCGCAAAAGAGGATGTACCTTACGCAAAACAGCGCTTTAACCAAGAGGCTCAACGACTGTGGCAGGTATTAAATACTCAACTCAAAAATAAAGCGTTTGTGGTCGGCGATGAGCTATCCATTGCTGATTTCGCGATCTACCCTTGGGCGATGCGCTATGCATGGCAGAAGGTTGACCCCGAGCAGTTCCCCCACGTTAAAGCATGGATGGATCGCATGGGCAATATCGAGTTTGTGCAACGGGGTATGCAGGTACCATGATCGCCAGTCGCATCATTGGCCACCGTGGGGCGGCTGCCCTCGCACCAGAAAATACGCTAGCGGGTATTCGTAAGGCCGCAGCCTGTGATGCGACATGGATAGAACTGGATGTCTCCCTGTTGGGGGATGGCACCCCTGTACTCTCCCACGACCATGAGTTTGATCGCTGTACCAATTACACGGGGGCATTATCCCAATTTACCCTAAACGACCTATTCCAAATAGATGCCGGTAGTTGGTTTAATAACGAAGGGCACCCTGAGCAA
>TARA_R110002050_G_scaffold190472_2_pt1 | contig 16807 bp, 23 predicted proteins | sample TARA_R110002050 | Tara Oceans TARA_R110002050 (sample SAMEA4396988) | marine metagenome | biome: Polar Biome; feature: [DCM] deep chlorophyll maximum layer (ENVO:01000326); material: water (ENVO:00002006), including particulate matter (ENVO:01000060) such as... | depth 25 m
TATCAAGGAATAAAAAAGTTAATGAATGAAATATAAATGTAAGTGTAAAACGTTTGACGTTTATAAGACTACTATGAAAGTAGTAGACGGTGAAGTAATAAACCCAGAAACATACTGTAAAGAATGTAAAACGTATGGCGAATACATTAAAGAACATAAAGGTTACGGTGGTATAATTAAAAAGCCCAACGGTACTATAGCTAAACGAAGTGATTTAAGAATGTAAATATGAACACACCAAACTATTATAAAGGTAAAGTATACGGTTATGAAGCACACGAAGTTATAGAAGACTTTGCTGGTGATAACTATAACATAGGTGTAGCTATTGCGTATTTGTTACGTGCTGGTAAAAAGCCCAACAACGATATAACAAAAGACTTGCAAAAATGTATAGACCATTTAAACTTTGAAATAAAAAGACAAGACAATATAAAAGACAAAGAATTAAAAAGCTATTTAGAAAATGCAACTATTACCTATTAGTAACATATACCCAAACAAAGAAAACCCTAGACAAGTAAACGAAGCGAAGTTTATAAAGCTAAAGAAGTCTATACAAGACTTACCAGAAATGTTAAAGCTACGACCGATAGTAGTAGACGAAAACTATATTATACTTGGTGGTAATATGCGTTATCGTGCTTTAGTAGAATTAGGACACAAAGAAGCATACGTAATAAAAGCTGACAAACTAACAGAAGAACAAAAGCAAGAATTTATAGTAAAAGATAATTTAAGTTTTGGCGACTGGGATTATGACATACTAGCTAATGAATGGGATAGCGTAGAATTAGAAGACTGGGGATTAGATATATGGCAAAATGAAGACGACATAATAGCACACGCTGAACCAGAAGAACCAGTAGACAAAGATAAAGTAGTATGTGCTTTATGTGGTAAATAATTCGACAAAATTCGACACTATGCAAGACCAAGACAGAACACTAAAAAGTAAGTTAGCTATGTTAGACGCACTAGAAAAAACTTTAGGTGTAGTAACGTCTGCTGCTAAAATAGTAGGTATAGACAGAACTACGCACTATATATGGCTAGAACACGACCAAGACTATAAACGTGCAGTAACCGACATAGAAAACGTAGCTATAGACTTTGCTGAAAGTCACCTACACAAACAAATTAAAAAAGGTAATACACCAGCTACAGTATTTTACTTAAAGACAAAAGGTAAGAAACGTGGTTACGTAGAGAAACAAGAACTAGACATAAGTGGTGAAATAAAACCTATTAGCATAGAATTAAAAATTGATAGCGACACTAACGACTAAACAAGGGCAAGCCCTTAAATATCTTACTGACGATACTACTACAGAATTATTATATGGTGGTGGTGCTGGTGGTGGTAAGTCTTATTTAGGGTGTGCTTGGATAATATGGCTATGTACTAAATACGACGGTGTACGCTGCTTAATAGGTCGTAGTAAGTTAGACACATTAAAGAAGACTACACTAAAAACATTTTTCGAAGTCTGCAGTGCTTGGAACATACAAGCTAATATACACTACAAGTATAACGCACAGACAAATATTATAACTTTTTATAATGGTAGTGAAGTTATATTAAAAGATTTATTTGCATACCCTAGCGACAAAAATTTTGATAGTCTAGGATCGTTAGAACTTACTGCAGTCTTTGTAGACGAATGTAACCAGATAACAGAAAAAGCAAAACAAATAGTAGGTAGTAGAATTAGGTACAAGTTAGACGAATACGGTTTAATACCTAAAATGTTAATGACGTGCAACCCTAGTAAAGAATGGGTATATACTACGTTTTACAAACCATACAAAGATAATGTATTACCAGACTATCGTAAGTTTATACAGTCATTACTTACCGATAATAGACACGTAAGTAAACATTATAAAAGCCAGTTAGAAAAATTAGACTTTGTAAGTAAACAACGTTTATTATTAGGTAACTGGGAATACGACGACAGTGAAGACAAACTAATAGACTATAACGCTATATTAGGTGCGTTTGAATTACAAGACACACAAGTAGGTACAAAATACATTACTGCTGATATAGCACGATACGGTAAAGACAAAACAGTAATTATATACTGGAACGGTTTACGTGCAGAACAATTTAAAGTATTAGACAGTAATAGCGTTACAGAAGCTGCAGAACACATACGAACTATGCAACGTACTTACAGTGTGCTATTAAGTAACATAATTGTAGACGACGACGGTGTAGGTGGTGGTGTTAAAGATATATTACGCTGCAAAGGTTTTGTAAACAATTCTAAAGCACTTAAAGGCGAAAACTACGTAAACCTAAAGACACAAGTGTACTATGCGTTAAGCAACGCTTTAAATAAGTCAGAAGTATATATTAACTGTAACAACATAACGCACAAAAATTTTATTATACAAGAATTAGAGCAAGTACGACGCAAGAACTTTGACAAAGACACGAAGCTACAACTGATAAGTAAAGACGAAGTAAAATTAGCTATAGGTAGGTCACCAGACTTTAGCGACGCTTTAGCTATGCGTATGTATTACGAACTAAAGCCACAAGGTAATTACTATGTACAATAAAAAAAAGGTGGCAACTAAATAGCTACACACCCTTTTAAAACAATACACACGCAAATATACTGAATTGTTTAATTTTATATATTATAATAATGGAATTAGTTATTAACGACAATACATATTACATACCTAACGACTGGTCACAAATTAGTTTAGGTAAGTATATGTCTTTTATGGTGCAGTATGAAGACGCACCAGACGAATACACTAAACAGTTAGTTACTATAAGTGCTTTTACTAACGCACCTATAGAACTGTTAGAGGGCTGCAAGAAGTCAGACATAGACGAAGTATTAAACCAGCTTAACAAGCTTACAGAAAATACTATAAATTCGGATCTTAACACAATAATAACTATAGACAGTATAGACTACGGTTTTCACCCTAACCTACACGAACTAAAGTTAAAAGAATTTGTAGATTTAGACAATAAATTAAGTAATGGCTGGTCAGATATGGACAGTGTAATGGCTATACTATACAGACCAATTACAGAACAAGAAAAAGATAAATACGAAATAGAAGAATACGACTTTAGAAATGCTAAAGAACGTGCTAAACTATTTAAGGACAAGTTAAGCGTAAGCACAGTAAACGGTGCAGCTGGTTTTTTTTTGAATATAGGAATGGATTACATAAACACTACGCAACACTTTTTAAAGAACCAACCACGCAAGACACGCAGACAACTTATAAGACAAATGAAGAAGCGTTTAGCGAAAGGTATGGCTGGTATAGTGTTATCTATAACTTGGCTAATGGTAATATATTAGACTTTGATAGAGTATTAGACTTAACAGTTAATGAATGTTTTAATTATATAAGCTATAAAAAAGATTTAGCACATTTACAAAAATAGAAATGATTTATAAAGGACAACAAATAAAAAACGTTACGCTAAATATGTTATACGATATGTTTAGAAGCATAGGTACTGACAGTTTATTTATTAAGACTACTACAATAGGTGATATATTTGAAGTAGATTTAACAGAAACTACATACCCATTAATGCACGTAGGTACACAGACTGCAAACTATACTAAAAACACTTTAGGTTATAGTTTTCAAATAATAGTAATGGATTTAATAAGTAAAGACGAACGTAACGAAGAAGACGTATTAAGTGATATGCTACAAGTAATAGGTGACGTAATAAGTAAACTTAAAAATAGCGACTTTAATACTGACTACGAAAACTTTAGACACGATATTAGAATACAAGACAGTATAAGCTGCGAACCATTTACAGAACGTTTTGACAACGAAGTAACTGGCTGGACTGCTAACGTAAGTATAAATGTAGACTTTAACGCTTCTGCTTGTAGTGGTGAAGTAGCATAAAAATAAATAATAATATAATAATAATAAAATGGCAACAACGGTAACAAGTGCAGCACTGTCTGTAGAAATTAAAGAACAAATTACATTAAACGGTACGGTATACGACCAAACTGTAACAACGTCTATTACTGGTATAGGTAATGTAAGTAAGCGTATTATGACAATAGCAGCTAGTGGTACTGCTAATATAGCTACTTTTTTATCTACAGTAACTAATGACGCTTACGACACAGAAGACGTAAGATATATTAGAGTAACTAATTTAGACGACACAAGTGCAGTTATTTTAACTTTGTCTCAAGCTTCTACTGCTTCTGGTTTAGAATTAAAAGCTGGAAATAGTAGTACAATTTTTAGTATTAACGCTAATGGTGCTGCAAGTAAAGCAGCTTTAACCAGTGCTGGTGCTATAGAAGAAATACACGTACATAATGCAAGTGGTGCAGCTATAGACATAGAATTATTTATTGCTACTGTCTAAATGCAACAAACTGAAAAAGTATTAAATGCTTTTGGTAAAAAAGTAGTACAGTCTGCACAAGGTATACTAAACGCTACTGGTAAAAACGCTTCTGGTGATCTAGGTAGCAGTTTAGGTTACGTAGTACACGTATACGACAGTGGTGCTGTAGAAATGGATTTTGTCGCTATGGGCTATGCTGATATTGTAGACAAAGGTATACGTGGTTCTAAGAGTAGTGCTAAAGCACCTAAAAGCCCATATAAATACACAAGCAAACAACCACCTAGCAACGTTATAGACAAGTGGGTAGTACGTAAAGGTTTAAAGTCTGCACGTGACAGTAAGGGTAGATTTATAAAGCGTAAAAGTTTAGTATTTTTAATAGCTAAAAGTATTAAGCTATACGGTGTAAAACCTAGCAACTTTTTTAGTGACGCTTTTAATATAGCGTATCGTGACTTACCAGCACAATTTATTAAAGCGTATGCAAACGACGCACAGAAATTTTTAAAATTTGTAAGTAAAGAAATAAACTAATGGCAACTTATTTAAGACAAACGACAACAAAAAAAGATTTAAACCCAGCGTACCAAGACTTTTACTTATTTGCTAATGGTAGCGAAGCAGTTATAACTGCTGGTGTAGGTACTAACTTAAAATATGTATTATATGTACATGACATAAACGGTACGTTATTAGCTACATTAAAAGTTGCTGCAAACGCTGACGGTCGTGCTATATTTAGAGTAGATAATATTATACAAGACTTTACTAAAACTGACGTAATAGGTTTTGATTTATTTAGTGCTCAAGACAGTAAATTTAAAGACGTAGGTGCTTTTAATAAAAGGCATAGCATACACCACATAGACAGTTACAGTAGAAATAAAGACAACGTAAAAGCATTTAATTTTAAGGCAAGTGCAGAATATGTAAGCACTATAGACGGTAGTTTAATATCTTTACCTATTTCTAACGCACAACCATATTTAAGAAATTTTTATTGGTTCTGGAACGGTGTAGTGCAACACAAAGACGGTGAAGAATTTAACACTACACAGTTTTTGTTAAATGGTAATACTAAAAAAGCTTTAACAAGTTTAGACAGTACAGTAAATAGAAAAATACGTATAGGCGACTATCATACTATTGCTTTTTTTACTGGCACATATTTTACAGACGACACTACAGAAACTAGCAGCGTATTCGATCAAGTTAAAATAAAAACTTACAACGATAGCGACGTACTACAGAATACTTACCTATATAGTAATGTAAATGCTAATGGTGGTGGTACTGCATCTGATATAACCGAACACGCAAACCTTTTATATTTAGGGTGTGGTACACAAAACATAGACAACGAATATACAGAAGACTTTGACGGTGTATCTTACTACACAGTACAAGCTTTTAATGGTGCGTCTGTAGTTTCTGTATTATATCGTTTTGACATAGTAGGTAATGACTGTAAAGGTTTTGAAACTATTAGAGTAGCTTTTGTAAATAGATTAGGAACGTATGACTATTATAACTTTGATAAAAAGTCTATAAAAACTACAAACATAATTAGAAGTACATTTAAACAAGACTACGGACATACACCAAGCGCACAGAATGGTAGCAATTACCACGACTACGGTAGTTACGAGGGTGGCACAAAGAACTACAACGTAAACGCTACAGAAACTATAGAAGCTAACACAGACTATATAAGCGAAACAGAAGCAGTATTATTAGAAGAACTATTTACTAGCCCAGACGTGTATATGCAAAACGCAGACGGTAACTTTGAACCAGTAGTAATAACTAATAGCGAATACATAAAACAAACTACTGCAAACAATATGGTAAAGCAATATTTTATAACTTTACAAAAAGGACATAATACAAGGGTACAAAGATTATGATAAAATTAGTAGTAAGAAATCAAACAACAAGTTTAGACCAGCAGTTAGATTTATACGGTAACGAAAATATTAACTTAACGTTACAAGTAGACGACGTTCGTGACATATCTAATAAGAACGCTAGTTATTCTAAAGACTTTAATTTACCAGCTACTAAAACAAATAATAAGTTTTTTGAACACTATTATAATTTAGATCGTTATAATAATAATTTTAGTGCTTATAATAATATAAAAGCTTTTTTATACGTAGACGATATATTAGTATTAGAGGGCTTTATAAAGTTGTTAAGCGTATTAGATAAAGAAACAGAAATTAGTTATAACGTAGTTATGTTTAACGACGTAGCTAATATTATAGAAACGTTAGGCGACGCACAAATTAAAGATTTAGATTTGTCTGACATAGACCATAATGTAACTGGTGCTAATATTTTAAATAGCTGGTCGTCTACTGGTGTTAGTTTGTCTGGTGGTGGTACTAGCACAGTACCGTTTTACGCTTTATGTAATAACAATAGTTTATATATTAATAATGGTTCTATACAGTATAGCCCTTACGCACATTACATACTACACATACAGTTAAAATATATTATAGATAAAATATTTGCTTTTGCTGGTTTTACTTACAATAGTAATTTTTTTGACAGTGCATATTTTAGTAAAATATATTTTGATACGTCTATAAATAGTGCTTTAGGTAATGAATATTTAGTAGACCCAATAACTTTAGACGATATTGCTGCTTCTGACGTAAACATAGCTTTTAATGCAACTACTGCAACGTCTTTAACTTATATTTCTGAAACAGACGCAGACGACTTATATAATATTACTAACGGTGTTTATACTGCTGCTTTTGACGGTCAAGTATATATAGCTACAACTAATGTATTTCAAAATTTAAGTGTTGCATCACCACAATCAATTACGTTAGTAGTAAAAAAAGTAAATGTTGATTCTATACCTACATATATTTCAGTAGATACACATTTGTTAGGCAATGGTCAAACAACAACAGTACAACTAAATGGTTTTGTAGGTTTATTACAAAACGAAATTATACAAATAGGTTTTTATGCAAACAATTTACAAACTGCAGTAAAAATACCAGCAACTTACGCAGCTAATTCTGCTTTAGACATTTATACTTATGGTTATAACTTAACAGACGAAGCTATAATAGCTAGACGTGGCGAAATAAAGTTAGCTGACATTATTAGTGATTTAACTAAAATATTTAATTTAAACATAGAAGACAATAGTAATAAAAATTTAGCTATAGAACCTTATGTAGATTATATTACTAATACAGTTATAGACTGGACAAATAAAGCAGACTTTAACGAAACTGTTGTAGAACCGTTAAACATACCTAAAAATATAAAATTTAGACACGCAGAAGACGAAGAAGACTATTATAAAAATAGATACAAACAGTTAAACGGTATAGACTTTGGTGGTTTAGATGTAACTTTTAACGTACAAAGTGACGAAGAAATAACTATACAGACAGACGTTTTTGCTGCACCTTATACTAAAAAGTTTTTTAATACATACATACAACACATAACAGAATACGACGACAGTTATAAAAATTATGATAATAAACCACGATTAGTATTTAAAAAAGGCACAAACTTTACAGACGGTAGTTATCAAACTACGTACGGTGGCTTTAGTGAATTAAATACTAAATATGCTAACGCTACTATGTATGACGATAATTTAGAAGACTGTACTACAAACACAGAAACGTTATTATTCGGATCGGTTTACCAGCAAGAATTTTTAAATGGTGGCTTTACACAACCTATTAATACGCTATTTAATAAATATTGGTTAAGTTATATAAACGAAAACTATACAGAAGACAACGTACAAATACTTAAAATAAATATAAAGCTTACACCTACTGACATTAATAATTTTAAATTCTCTTATAAAGTTAGAATTAAAAACCAACTATATAGAGTAAATAAAATAGAATACAATACAGACGTAACTAAATTAGCTAAAGTAGAATTATTAAGAATATGAGAAAAGTAAATAGCATAGATAAAACTGGTAAAGTATTATTTGTAGACGATAAAGGTACTGGTACTACTATAGGAACTAAAACAGACTGTAACGCTTATGGTTACGACTATAATGGTAATTTTTGTTATGCTTTTAAAACACAAAAAGACGATAATAAAGACGATAATATAGTACAAGGTTTTGGTAATTCTTTGTCTGGCAAATTGCATAACGTTAATGGTAACGGTAACGAAGTTTTAGCTGGGTCTAACGCTAACGTATTAGGTAATAATAATTTAGTACACGCTAACGCTTCAAATAGTGTAACACTAGGCAAAGGTAATTATACTGAACATTACGGAGAATTAGCGTATAGTGCTTCGGTAAATAATAATCGTGCAAAAATTTCTACTTTACAGTACGACGGTAAAACAACAAACGCAACACCTACAGAATTATATATAGGTAACGAAGTAGGGCAACGTTTATATATAAACGAAAGTTATGAAACTGCGTTTTTTATTAAAATTAGCTCAGTATCTATAAATGCAGTAAATAATACGTGTGCACAAAACGAACAATATATACAATTTAGATATGCAAACAATACACTTACTGCAACTGCGTCACAAACTATTATAAATAATTTAGGCGACGTAACTTTAGCTATAGCTTTAGACGCAGTAGCTAGTACACCAGACTATATAAGAGTAAAAATAACTGGTCGTGCTTCAGAAGTTTTTTATCATAATGTAAAATTAGACATTACAGAAGTAAGAATATAATGGAAAAAACAATAAAGTTTAAATTAGTAGGTGATACTATAAAAATAGGTTTTAGTGCGTTAAAAGACACTTTACCAGCAATAACAAGATATAAACATAAATATATAGGCAAATGGCACAAGAAGAAGTAATATTAAAGTTAAGTGCTGACGTAGACGGTGCTAAAAAAGATTTAGAACAAGTAAAAGATAGTGTAGAAGACATAGGTAAAAGCAGTAAAAAGACTGCAGAAGCTACTGGTGGTATTAAAAACGGTCTTAAAGGTGTAGGTGTAGCACTTAAAGCAGCTGGTATAGGTTTAGCTTTAAAAGCTTTTGAAATGCTAACAGAAGTTTTTATGAAAAACCAAAAAACTGCTGACTTTTTTAATACTACATTTGAAGCAGTAAGTATTGCTATTAATGATTTAGTTAATTTTATATTTAATAACTTTGGTGGTATAGCAGACAGTTTTAAAGACGTATTTGAAAACCCAGTAGAAAATATAAAAGCTTTTGGTGACGCTATTAAAGAAAACTTAATAGAACGCTTTAATAGTTTTTTAGATACTATGGGCTATGTAGGTACTGCTATAAGCGAATTATTTTCTGGTAACTTTAGTGCTGCTGCTGACGCTGCTAAAATGGCTGGTAAAGAATTAGTAGACGTAGCAACTGGTGTAGACGGTTCTTTTGATAAGATAGTAGAAACTGTAGAAACGGTTACAGAAAAAGTAGTAGACTACAGTAAAGAAACTTTTAAAGCTGCAAAAGCAAATGTAGCTTTACAAAAGTCGGCAGAAGTAGCAGAAGTAAGAATACAAGGTTTAATAGAAAAATACGACAGACAAGCAGAAAAATTAAGACAAGTACGTGACGACGAAAATGCAACGTTTGAAGACCGTATAAAAGCTAATGATGAATTAGGAAAAGTTTTAGAAATGCAAAACCAGCAAATGCTAGAACAACAACAAATAAGAGTAAAAGCAGCACAAGTAGAATTTGACAAACTAGGTAATCAAGAAAATTTAATAGCGTTAATGCAAGAACAAAACGAATTAGCAGCTATAGAAGCCCAAATAACTGGTTTTCAATCTGAACAAATACAAAACCAAACAAGTTTACAACGTGAATTAAAAGACGTTAAAAAAGAACTAGCGTTAGAGGGTGTAAGTGAACGTGAACGTGAAATGTTAGAAGTAGAACAACAATATGACGAACTATTTAAACTAGCTAAAAAAAGTGGTACAGACATAACTGCTTTAGAACAACAAAAAGCAGACGCTATAAGCAATATAAGATTAGCACAAGCACAAGCTGACATAGATACTACTAACCAAATATTTGATAACGCACGAAGCGTATTAGGCGAAGAAAGTGCAATAGCAAAAGCTTTAGCAGTTATGCAAGCTACTATGAATACATATACTGCAGCTGCTGCTGCACTTGCACCTCCTCCAGTAGGTGCTGGCCCTTTGTTAGGCCCTATATTAGCTACGTCTACTGTAGCACTAGGTTTAGCAAATGTAGGTAAAATTTTATCTACAGAAGAACCAGCGTTTGCACAAGGTGGTTTAGTAAACGGTTTTGGTAGTGGTACAAGTGATAGCGTAAGTGCTAGACTGTCAAACGGTGAAAGTGTTATAAACGCACGTAGTACAAGTATGTTTAAACCCTTGTTAAGTGCTTTAAACGAAGCTGGTGGTGGTCGTGCTTTTGCTGGTTCTGACGGTGTAGGTGGTGTAACTACTGGTGTAGTAAAAGCGTTTGTAGTAGCTGACGATATGACTAAAGAACAAGACAAATTAACGAAAATAAGACGTAAAGCAACAATTTAATATATTATAATATGGCTTGTAACAAATGTAAAGACGGTAAATATAAGTACGGTAATACTGGTGACTGTAAATATAACAGTTTAGAAGACTGCGAAGCAGCTAACCAAACCTACGACATAGTAGAATTAGTAGTAGATGAAGACAACGAAGCACTAGCTATAGACGCTATTAGTTTAGTTACTAGCCCAGCTATAGAAACAGATTTTGTTTATTTTAATGCTAAACAGAATAATTTAACTTTAGCTAAAGTAGACGAAGACAAACGTTTATTAATTAGCCCAGCGTTAATACCTTATAAAACTATATACCGTTACGACGCACAAAAAGACAAAAACTATTACGTTTACTTTACTGCTGATACAGTACGTAAAGCAGCAGAAGCTTATATGAAGCACCAAAATACTAATAGTGCTACATTACAACACGAAGAAAAAGTAACTGGTGTACATACTGTAGAAAGCTGGATTGTAGAAGACAGTAAAAACGATAAAAGTAATTTATACGGTTACGAATTACCTAAAGGCACGTGGTTCGTAGCTATGAGGGTATTAAACGACGACGTATGGCAACGTATTAAAGACGGTGAATTAAAAGGTTTAAGTATAGAGGGCTATTTTGTAGACAAAATGCAAACGTTAAGTAAACAAAAGTACGCTGAACCTATAGGCGAAGTAAACGGTTTACCATTATTTGAAAGTGAAGAAGACGCTAAAGCATACGCTAAAACGTTAGGGTGTGACGGTACACACGAACACACTATAGACGGTGATACTTATTTTATGCCATGTAGTGACCACGAAATAGTTGAAAGCTTATTAGAAATAATAGAAGACAAAGAAGCAAACAAAATTTTAAAGAAATAAAACATTTAATTAAATTTTATATATTATAATATGCAAGACAAATTTTTTACAGAACTATCAAAGTTTAAGACTATTGAAAAAATAGAATTAACGGTAATGAATGATATTATTACACGTCATAAAGCTATAAGTAAAGACACATCGCAATTTATAAGTACACAAAACGAATTTTTTGCTGCTTTACGTAAAACTAAATTTTTTTCTAATTTAATTACTGATTCAATTAAAGCACAAAGAAAAGATTTAGAAAATGCAACTAAAAAATATAAAGAATTAGGTTTAGACACTAAAGATTTATTTAAATACGAAAAACTATTAAACGAAGCAGAATTTGAAGTAAAAGACTTTAAGAAAAAAGTAAAATAACTATGGACATTAAAGAACGTATAAGAGTAGCACTAGGTTTAGATACTGAAGCACAAGAAACTGTAACACTAGCTTACGAAAACAAGTTAGCAGACGGTACTATTATAGTGTCAGAAGCAGACGAATTAGTAGAGGGTACAGTGTTAAACATTTTGTCAGAAGACGGTGTACAAACACCTTTACCAGCTGGAAACTACGCTTTAGAAGACGGTACAGAATTTACTACAGACGAAAACGGTGTAGTATTAGAAGTAGGCGAAGCTAAAGAAGAAGAAGAAGTAGTAGAAGAAGACGAAGTAGAAACTAAAAAAGAAGAAAAAGAAGAAGCTAAATATAGCGAAGCTGCAATATTTGAAGAAGTAGGTGCAGTAGTACGTGAATTACTACAAGAAGTTAGTGGTGATATTGCACGTATTAAAGCTGAATTAGATGAATTAAGAGGTGAAAACCTAGCTAAAGACGAAAACATTTTAGAAATACAAGAAGAAAATGTAGAACTGTCTAAGCAAATTAACGATCTACAAGAAGAACCAAGTGCTGAACCTTTGAAAGTAAACAAGTTTTCAAATCATAACGCACCTAAAGTAGAATTAACAAAAGCAGAATTTAAACAACTTTCTGCAAAAGAAAAATATTTTTATAACCTTAATAAATAAATAAGAAATGGGATTTGATATTACAAGCAATTTTGCTGGAGAACACGCTGGACAGTATATAGCTGCCAGTTTAAAGTCAGCAACGTCTTTAGAATACTTAACAGTATTAGAGAACGTTAAAAAAAGAAACATTACTAAAGTAGCTGGTGCTTCATTAGTAGCTGACGCTACTTGTGACTTTACAGACGCTGGTACACTTACATTAACTGAAAGAATTTTAGACCCTAAACAATTTCAAATTAATGTAGACCTTTGTAAAAAAGATTTATTAGCTGACTGGCAAGCTGCACAAATGAGAGCTGGTGCACACAATAGAGGTATGTCTGACGACTTTACTGCTTTTGTTATGTCTTACCTATCGTCTACTATTGCAGACCACGTAGAAAGTAATATCTGGGCTGGTGCACCGTCTACTGGTGGACAGTTTACTGGTTTTATGCACGCTGGTAACGGTTTGTTTGAAAACGACGCAGCTATTGTAGAAGCTGCTAACAGTGGTGGTGCTGGAACTGCATTTACTGCATCTAACATTATTGCAAATATGCAAATTGCTATAGCAGCAGTACCTAGTGCAGTATACACTAAAGAAGACTTATATTTATATATGTCTCCAAAGTCTTACAGATTTTACATTAGTGCTATTTCTGCATTGTCTGCGTTTCCTTTTAACCACATGGGTCAATATACACCAGAATTTGAGGGTGTTAAAATTGCAGTATGTAACGGTATGGTTGAGAACAAAATGGTAGCTGCACAAGCTTCTAACTTATTCTTCGGTACTGACTTACTATCTGACCACACAGAAATTAGAATGTTAGATATGGCTGATTTAGACGGTTCTGATAACGTAAGAATTGTTTGCAAATATTCGGCTGCAGTGCAACACGCACAAGGTGGCGATATTGTAAGATTAGACTAATTAATAATATAGTATAGTAGTGAGGGTGTAATGCCCTTGCTACATACATTTAAAACAAAATAAATATGGCTTGTGAATTAACAACTGGCAGAACTTTAGACTGTAAAGACATTATCGGTGGTGTACGTGCTGTTTATTTTTGTCAATTAGCTGACGCAGCATTAGTTACTAGTAACGGTGCTATTACTGACATAGACATTACTGGTTCTGGTGGTGCTGCTAAACTTTTTAAATATAACTTAGTACGTGGTACTGGTAGTATGACAGAAACTATTACTGCAAGTGCTGACAACGGTACTGTATTTTTCGAACCGTCTGTAAACATTAAACTACATAAATTAACTATAGCTGATAGAAACGAAATTAAACTATTAGCACAAAATAGACTTTTAATCTTTGTTGAAACTAACGCAGTAGACGCAAACGGTAAAAGACAAATATGGTGTTTAGGTTCGGAGAACGGTATGGAATTAACAACTGCTACTGCTAATAGTGGTGTAGCTTTTGGTGACATGAATGGTTACGACTTAACATTTGTAGGAATGGAAAGTAATCCTAAATTATTTGTTAATGCTTATACAGACAACCCTTTTGATAATAGTGGTTTTACTGTAACAGTAACAGAATAATATATATAAAACTTAATAAAAGAGGGCTTTTTGCCCTTTTTTTTTGGTTTAAACTTAAATAAATTAAGATTATTTATATATTATAATATGCTACATATAATTAAGGGTCAAGTAAACAACATACCAGTAACATTACACGAAAAACGTGTAAACAATAGTGGTACTACAGTTTACTATTATATGAAGCTTGTAAATGATATGACTAAACAAGAATATTTTACGTATGGTTCTATGACACATTACGCTAGATATTCTAATTTTGCTTTTAACGACGCAGTAGGATCACCTCCAAACACTTTACCAAGTCACGACGGTTTTTATACATATACTATATATGAAGTAACTAGTAACGGTTTTGGTAACGACGGTGACGCTTCGTTAAATGATACTTTAGCAATAGAAAAAGGTAAAGCGTTTATAAATAACAACGACATTACAGAAGTTAGTTATACACAATATACACCTACAGACAATAAGAACACAACTAATACTAACACAGTATATTTAAACATTTAAAATGGATATAAACTATAATAAAAAAGTAGCTAAAGAATTAGATAGAATTACTTTAAAAGCACAAAAAGTAGAATTTGCAGTAATTGACGATGCTAAAAAAGCGTTAGACAAATTTGTAAAGCTACGTAAAGAAGCTGATAATTTTATGAACAACGCATACGTGCCAGTAAGAGAAATAGAAAAAGCTACAAACGCACTAAAAGGAGATATTGCTAATATGTCAAAATATGCAAAAGAATTACGTGCTGCTGAAAGCAATGTAGAAACTAAAGTAGATAAAGCACGTAAATTAGCTAAAGAATTAGGTGTAGATATAAATTCAAACGACTTGTTAGATTATTCTTTATATAACAACACTATAAAAATTTCTGACGACTTACAAAAAGATGCAGACACATTTATAAAATTTGTAAACAAATTACCAAAACTATAATAAAATGGCTTATAAAAACACAGTAGACTTACTAAACGAACAACTAGGTAAAAAAGGAACGGTAGAAGTATTTACAACTGCTGCACAAACGTCTAAAGACTTTTACGCAGTACATTTTGTAAACGAAAGCGTAATTACTAACTGTACTATTACTGGTGCTACAAACGACAGTAATTTAGACAGTAAAACTATACCAGCTGGCACAGTAATATTTGCACCTTTTACTGCAATAAATTTAACAAGTGGTTTAGCAATAGGATATAACAACTAATATATGTTTTTAGCTAACGCTTTAAAATTACAAACTAAAGTAAGTGCTGGTATTGACTTACTAGATATTGCTGGTTTACAAGTATGGTTAAAAAACGATACAGACGTAACATTTGACGGTAACGGTGTTTCTGAATGGCAAGACCAGACAAGTAACAACAACCACGCAGAAAATTTACGTGACGGTGATAAACCAGCATATAACGCTGGTAAAGTAGTTTTTGACGGTTCTAACGATACTTTATTATTAACGTCAGAAATTAATTTAGGTGCTTTTACTATTATAATGGCTTTAAACCCAGACGAAGCTGGCACACTATCTAACGACGCACCATTAGGAAGGGCTGGTAATGACGTTATTAAAATGTATAGAGCTTCTGACGACGAACGTATAGGTATAAAAGCAAATGGTGTAGCTTCTGAAATTAACCCTATGTCGTCTGCGTTTCCAACTGCACAATTTTTACTAACTTGCACACGTAACGCTAGTAGTGGTTTATTTACAACTAGAATTAACGGTAGTGCAGTAGGTAGTGTAGCAACAACTATAACTAATTTATTTGACGTAACACAAATAGGTAGTGGTCAAATAAGTAACACGCAGTATAGTGGTGATATAAACGAAGTAGCTATATTTAATGTAGAACTTACTGGTAGCGATTTAACGAACGCAGAAGCAGACATAACAAGTAGAAACGGTATATAATGAAAGACAGACTAATAAACATTAATCTAACTAACGAAGTACAACCAAAAACAATAGAAGTAGGTGGTGCTGAATGGGTAGGTTACGGTGACGGTGACTATAGGAATTTATACCCTAAATACTTAATAGACTTATATAATAATTCTGCTACACATAGTGCTATTGTAAACGCTACAAGTGCTATGATAGCTGGCGAAGACTTTATAGTAGAAGACAATAAAGATTTACAACAGTATGTAGCTATTAAAAAGTTTTTAGGTGCAGTAAACCCTACAGAAAACGCACACGAATTATTTGTAAAGTTAGCTTTTGACTTAAAATTACAAGGTGCTTACGCACTTAATGTAATATGGTCTAAAGACAAAACTAAAATTGCAGAAATACACCACGTACCAGTAGAACAAATTAGAGTAGGTACACCAGACGAAGACGGTAAAATACACTGTTACTATATGTCTGCTGACTGGTCGCAATATCGTAAAAAAGAATACGCACCGAAAAAAGTAGCTGCGTTTAATATGCAAGATCGTAGCGAGGGTAGT
>TARA_R110002050_G_scaffold165656_3_pt1 | contig 16806 bp, 11 predicted proteins | sample TARA_R110002050 | Tara Oceans TARA_R110002050 (sample SAMEA4396988) | marine metagenome | biome: Polar Biome; feature: [DCM] deep chlorophyll maximum layer (ENVO:01000326); material: water (ENVO:00002006), including particulate matter (ENVO:01000060) such as... | depth 25 m
TACAATAAATGGATATGGGCAACATTACTTAAGGACATTTTAAATTCATTCATGGTCATTAGGGGGGCATTCAGATTTTTTTGAAGCGATCAATGACAATAAAATGACTATGGAATGACAATCATTGACAGCCGCGACAGAACAATTGGCCAGGTAAGCAAACAACCAGATCGAACAAAACAGACCCGGCAACTTTCGTCGAAATGCCGGGTCTGTTCAAGTGATTTATCTACCATTATTTTGCGTCAGCTGTAACCCCTTTCCAATCATCGGTGCGGAAAGGCGTAGCAGGAAGTCCTTCCTTGTTGTAGAGGTTCAGGTCGTCCGGATTGTCCGCCCATCCGAAGCGAACAGCTACAGGCTGGTCAACCTCATCGGAATAGACCACGACCGTGTTATCATCCACGATCTCGCCTTTGGCCCAATGAAACTTTTTGTCGGCTCCGGCAATGGCAAAGGCTTTCAGGTAGCCGTACTTGTCTTTTAGCATCAAGCCACTTCCTGTTTCTGAAAAGTGAATCCGGATTTTGTTCCCGTCCACTTCCATCGATTCATAAATCGGGCCGGAATGGACAATATCTTTTCCGTAGGTCACTTTAAGTGCGTTTAGTGCCAGTCGTTTGCCAACATCCTGTTTGTTGCGCGGGTGAATGTCGTTCGCTTCGCCAATGTCGATGGCCAGAGCTTGTCCGGTATGGGGCAATTCCAGCGCCATAGTTTGTGCTTCGCGTAGTTCGGCCCAGGCGCTCTCTCCGGGTTGATCTTTGGGCTGCATGAAATTGGCCAGTTGCACCCAAAAGAAGGGAAAATCGCCCAGGTTCCATTGCTGGCGCCAGTCTTGAATCAGTGTTTGAAACACGCGGCGATATTGGTAAGCACGTCCGGCATTCGATTCGCCCTGGTACCAAATGGCACCTTTAATTCCATAAGGAAGCAGCGGTTTGATCATTCCATTGTAGAGCAGTGTAGGGTAGGAGTTGGGTCCAATAGCCATGGAGCCAACCGAAACTTCCGTTAGTTTGAATTTCCATTCACCGGCGAGCACGATCCGGTCGTCGCCGACTTGTAAAAAAAGCTGACTTTCATCGCCGTAAATTCCGCCGCCTCCGGCATTATCGACCACGCGCACGGCCAACACGTTTTTTCCTTCTTTTAGGATTCCGTTTTCAAGCGGATACACCCGATCTTCATTATAGGCGTTTGTTTTCCCCACCAGTTTTCCGTTCACCCACGTTTGGTCGTTGTCATCAATCTTTGCCAGGTGTAATACGGCCTGATTTTGGGCCTGTTCGGCAGTTAAGGTGAAGCTGGTCCGATACCAGGCGGTTCCGTCGATTTCAGGATAGCCTTTCGACTCCCAGAGGGCAGGTGTTTGGATGCTCGCCCAGCTGGCATCGTCCAAATTGGCGGCAGCATAGATGGCTTTCCCGTCGACCAGGCCATCATCTTTTTTAGGTAGCTCGCCACCAAATAGCTGAGCGATTTCGGCCAGTTTTTGCTGTTTGAAGTTTTCCAGATCCAGTTGCTTTAGTTCGCTCAAAGCAGCAGCCAGGTCCGGATCTTTTTCAATGTTTTCGGGACTAATCCAGGTTTCGGCAACCGTTCCTCCCCACGAGGTATGAATCATGCCCACCGGAACATCCAGTTTATTCATCAAATGGCGTGCAAAGAAATAACCCACAGCCGAAAAGTGTGGAACAGTTTCGGGGCTGCAAACTTCCCATTCGCCACCATCCAGATCATCCAGTGGGTGCTGGCTGACCTTTTTCGGAACGGTAAACATACGCAGGTTGGGGTAATTGGCTTCTGAAATTTCGTTTGCACTGTTGTTCGAGTTGGCAACCACCCATTCCATATTTGATTGTCCGGAGCAAACCCAAACTTCGCCAATCAAAATATTGTCGAGCGTAACTTCATTTCCACCTTTTATTGTCAGACTGTATGGCCCACCGTATTCCATTTTTGGAAGGTTGACTTTCCATCGGCCATTTTTATCAGCCTTTGTTTTTAGGATTTCCCCGGCAAATGATACAGTAATCCTTTCTCCTTTAGATGCCCAGCCCCATAAGGGGTTTTCCATTCCTTGCTGCAAAACCATGTTGGAACTGAAAATACGGGCCGGTTTGACTTCAGCTTGCACCGACACAGCCATGAAAAAAACCACTGTCAGTAATAAAATTCGTCTTCTCATTGTAATAAGTTTGAGGTGTTTGATTGCGATGATTGAATAACAGATTTAAATTGACCATGCAATTTAGTTAAGATTGGAAAAACATGGAGACATTTTGACCAATTTTATTTGCGCTTGCCTGCTTTCTTTTGCCGAACTGAGAAAGATTTCGGACTCCCCGATTAATTTTTTAATTTTATTGACATGGATTTAAATACTTCAATGATAATAACCAAACGCATAGACTATGACCAATCGACGTAATTTTCTTCGGACCACTGCTGCCTTTGCTGCCGGCGCTATGGCTTTTCCAATAGCTGCCTGTGGGGAGTCAAAATCAAAAAAAGTAATTGGATTACAACTTTACACTGTTCGTGATAAAATCAGTGCTGATCAGGAAGCGACGCTGGAAAAGTTGTCCCGGATCGGGTACAATTCACTTGAAGCGGCCGGGTATAACATGAATGACCGCACGTTTTATGGCATGGAGCCCAAGGCCTTTGCTAATCACGTGAGAGGGCTGGGCATGCCGTTGCACAGTTCGCATACGGTTTATGAACTCGACAATGCCGATGTGGTGTGCGAAGATGCCGCCAAGGCCGGCGTTGAATACATTATTTATCCATATTTGCCTGATAACCTCAGAACCAACCTGGATGACTATAGAGCTACGGCCGAAAAATTCAATCGGATGGGTGAGATTGCCCAAAAGCATGGCTTGAAATTTGGTTATCATAATCATGCCTTTGAGTTTGAGGAAATGGATGGTGAGATCCCCATGGACTTATTGATTGGCCAGACCGATCCAAAACTGGTGACTTTTGAACTGGACTTGTTTTGGATCACCCGGGGAGGGTATGATGCAGTGGATTATTTTAAAAAATATCCCGGCCGTTTTGAGCTGTGGCACGTCAAAGACATGGTGACTTCGGACGATCAGTTTTTTGCACCGGTGGGACGTGGACGGATTGATTTTGAGCGCATTTTTGCTGAAAAAGAAACCGCTGGAATGAAATACTTTTTTGTGGAGCAAGACAGCTTCCGGGAATTGGATCCCTTCGAAAGTGTTGAGATTAGCCTGAATTATTTGAAAGAAGCGAAATTTGTTTAATCAAAAGAAATTCTCAGGATCTACTTCGCCTTATTTTAAGCTACATTCGTTTTTTGCTGGTGAAAAGATAAGGGAGACAGGAATAGCCTGGTGTTAAGTAATTTGAATTAGGAAAACCGGACTGAATCAAGGAACGACAGACTGTTTTACTGACCGAGCTGGTAGTTTCCTACGTGAATTTCTATTGTTGAAGCAAGCAACATTAGTTGTATTCTCTTACGGTGCCCTGCAAATGATACTTCGCAGGAAAAAATTCAACCTGACGTGAGTATCTTTTTTGTCGTAGTTGTATGGCTTAAGATTAGGTGTGACTTTTCCTGAAATGGAGCGTTTTAAAATTGTTTCGTTATAATGAAGATAAGAGTAAGGTTCTTATGGTTTTTTTGTTGTGCTGTAATGCTGCAAGCTTGTTCATTCGAGAAGCCGGGCGGTACTTTTAATCCTGTTTTGCCGGGAGATAGCCCAAACCCTTCGGTTGCAAAAATTGGTGATACTTATTATGCGTCTGCCACCAGCAATGAATGGTCGCCGCTGTTTCCCATCTATCAGTCCGACGACCTGAATAATTGGGAACTTCTTTCTTATGTGTTCCCCGGTGGAGCACCTGATTGGGCCCATCAGAATTTTTTCGCTCCCGAGCTTTCGTATGATGAGAAGCAGAAAAAGCTATACGTATATTATACCGGACGGGATAAGTCGACTGGTAAAATTACCATTGCGGTTGCCAGTGCCGACACGCCTGAAGGGCCATTTACGGATCATGGCCCGCTGATGATTTCTGAAAATATAGAAACCATTGATGCTTTTGAGATCAGGGACCGGGATAATAAGCTGTACTTGATTTGGAAAGAGGTGTATTCACCCGGTCAGCCTTCCATCATTTATGCGCAACCCATTTCAGAGGATCGTAAAAAAGTGTATGGCAAAAAACAGGAGCTGATTCGAAACGACCAGGAGTGGGAAGGCGAAATTGTGGAAGGGCCTTGTATTTTTCTGCGCGACGACTATTTCTATCTGTTGTATTCGGGAGGGAACTGCTGCGATATTACCTGTGACTATGAAATTGGGGTGGCCCGGTCGAAGAATTTGTTGGGCTCCTGGGAAAAGTATGAAGCCAACCCGATCATGACCGACAATGAGACCTGGAAATGTCCGGGCACCGGTGATGTGGTCGAGCAGGGGAATGACTACTACTTGCTTTTTCATTCTTATAAAACAGTAGGGGGCGACTATGTAGGGCGCGAAGGTTTGCTGGAAGAGCTCCACTGGACCGATGATAACTGGCCCTATTTTGAACGCACGACGGAAATGACGCTGGAAAATAATCGGATTGATTATTTCGACGATTTTTCGAAAGCACTGGAACCTTACTGGCAGTGGCGGGCCACACAAAAACTGAGTTATGCTACTGGCGAAAATGGATTAATGTTGGCTGCTTCCGCTGAAAACGATCTGCTTGGCAGTTTGCTGGCACAGCCTGTAAAATCCATGAATTTTGAAGTGACAGCCACGATCGATTTGAGTATGAGTGGGCCAGATGTTAAAGGTGGAATTCTGTTAATTGGTGCAACCAACAACGGTTTTGGAGCGCCTATGGCTGGCTTGGGTATCACGGCAGGCCACGATCTGATTGAGGTGTGGATTACGTCAGGACAAGAAAAGAATGTATATGAGGCGGTGCCCGCAGACCGTTATGGCGATTTAGTCAAGTTAAGAATGCGTGTAAAAAATGGCGACCTTTTGCAGTTTTCAGTGTCTGATGGCAGCAGGTGGAACATTATTGCGGATTCTGTAGATGCATCGGGCTATGTTCCCTGGGGCATGGGCTTCCGGTGGGGATTGGTCTCAAAGGGCGAAACCAATGAGTTTGTTAACATACGTAGTGTGGAATTAATCAACCGTTAAGTGATGTGTGAAGTGAGTGAAATGGATTTATTAACGGAAAACAGGCCGGGCAGATCACATGCGATGGATCGCCGCGCTTGCCTGATAACATAGGAGAAGATTGGCGAAAGAGTCTAAACATATTGACAGTAATTTAATCCGAAAGCTAAAAGGTGGAGACCGGAATGCTTTTCAGGTCATCTTTGATGCTTACAGTGAGCGTCTTTTTCATTTTGCCTATTCCTACCTGAAAGATTCAAACGATACCGAAGAGATTGTGCAGGATGTTTTTCTTCGATTGTGGGAAATCAGAACGGAAGTTGATGAAGATAAGTCGTTCAAGAGTTTTCTGTATAAAATGACGGTCAACCGGGTATTTAACCATTTGAAGCACCAAATCGTCCGTCAAAAGTACGAAGAGCATTTGATGAGCCTCGACTCCTCGTTTAGCGAAACACCCGAGGAAACCTTACGTCGGAATGAATTGACAGACAAAATTCAGGATGTGCTGAATAAATTGCCTGAGCAAAAAAGAAGAATATTTATTTTGAGTCGCTTGAAGGGGTATTCGAATGCGGAAATTTCGGAGAAACTGGGCTTGTCTGTTCGAACGGTTGAAAACCAGGTGTATCGGGCAACAAAATTTTTGAAGGAACATTTAAAAGATGACTATTTGATTCTGTTAATTGTTTGTCTTTGTTTTATTTAGACTGAGTAGATGATTTTTTTTCAAAAAAAGATGAATTTTTTTTAAAATAACGTGAGTAGCTTTTGAAAGCTACTTGTATGTGATAGTGAGATGGAAGATAATCAAAAAATAGAAAAACGTTTTAAACAGCTGCTTGATAAATTTCAGGCCGTGGATTGTACAGCATCCGACCTTGATGAATTGGAGCAACTGGTTCAAGACGAAGGCGCGACTTCGGAAATTGAAAATACCATGTTCCGAAAGTTGGATGAAAAGGATTATCAGGAATTGGTTGCTTTCGATAAAGCAAAGCTGTTTCGGAGTCTCGAATGCAAGATGGGAGCAGACACGGCAGACCGGGAACGCGTAGTTGGGAAATTACCACGTTTTTATCGCCTAATGCCTGTGGCTGCTATTCTGGTGCTGATCTTTGTGGTTAGTGGCTTGATAGCTTATTTTGCAAATGAAAAGCATGGGATTGAGCGGCGTCCGGTCTCGTACAGCGAAGTTGTAGCTCCGCTTGGGGCCAAAACACAGGTTGTTCTACCCGATGGTACCGTGGTGTGGTTAAATGCCGGGAGCAAACTCACATATTCGACGGATTTTAATTTGGAAAATCGCTTGGTATATCTGGAAGGCGAAGGATATTTTCAGGTGGCCAAGAATAATGAAAAACCTTTTGTGGTTGATGCGTTCGGATTTTTGGTCGAAGGAGGCGAAACCGAATTTAACGTCAAGGCCTATCAGGATGAGCCAACCATTGAAGCCATTTTGGTTGAGGGCAAAGTATGGCTCAACCACCGGACTGAAACAATAACTAGTGAAGTTTCACTTGGACGCAAGTATAAAGCGACTTTTTATAAGTATTCCAATACATCGGCTTTAGGTCAAGCGCAACCACGTTTGGTGATTAGCCCGAATGTCGATCCAAAGCCACTCATTTCATGGAAGAATGACCGGTTTATTCATCAAAAGAGCGAATCGTTGGACAAAATTCTGATCCAGGAGGGAACGAGTTTGGTGATGCTGTATGACCTAAATCAGAGGCGCTTGTCCCAGATGCTCAAATGTGTGGCATGGAAAAACGAAGCCCGGATTTGACTTAAAGCTTGAAGTGTAATCAATATAAAAAAAAGAAAAGTAATCAAGAGATAAAATCGAAGATAAAAGCAGAAAGGGAGCAGATTTTGCGGATCCACCCCCTTCTGAAAAATAGTTAACTAGATTAATGCTTCATGAACTGGTAGTTTTAAGGAAGCACTAATTGAATAACCATCGACAAGCCAAATTTATGAAAAAAACAAATGATCTAATCCTACTTCAGAAGGAAACTTTTACCGGGCTGTTCTCAAGTCACGGATATCTTTTATACTGCACAAAGACTTAACCGGCTATTTGTGAGCTTGTTTTATCGCTCTGCAACGGATTGATGCATCTACAGAAACGTTGAAGTTTGTGCCAAAGCAGCAGTTTTAACTGGTGTTGATCGCATCAGTTGTGCCTTGTTGTGAACATCTTTCGGCATTGAACTCCGAATCAGATCGGTAAAGTCATGGACGTGACTCCTTACATACCCATGAAGTCGAATCAATTGATTACCGCTTGATATGACAGAACCAAACCTCAATATATTATGTATGAATTCTAAATTAATAACCTAAGTGAGAATTATGAAAAAAACAAAAGAACGTAACAAATCACCCGAACAGGGTGAAGAAATCCTTTCATTTTGCTCTTTGAAAAAAAACGGTGATTACCCCGGATGTGCACTTGATTTGTTCGCAGACAGGTACATGCCAGGGAACGCTTTGTCAAATTTGTTAACCTAAATGATTATGAGAATGAAAAATTTCATTACAAAAGGTCGCGGGACTATTCATTTTATCTTGCTGGCATTCCTTGTTTTCAGCTTTGCAAGCTGTTCGGATGATGACCCGATTCAGACGACCCAGCCTTATGATCCATCGAAGCCGATTGTGGTTTCAGACTTTACCCCTAAAACGGGTGGTGTAGGTCAGCGATTGGTGATTTACGGCGAAAACTTCGGAAACGACCCCGAGCTGATTCATGTGTACATTGGAGGCAAGGAAGCCATTGTGATTGGCGTGAATAGCGAAAGCCTTTATTGTATAGTGCCCGAAAAGGCTTATGATGGTACGATTGAAATCTATATGGGCGACCGCCCGGAGCCTTTGGCAGTTGGTCCAGAGGTGTTTGACTACCAACGAAAAATGGTTGTAAGCACTCTGGCGGGCGATAGAAACGAACGGGATGATCAGGGCTGGTTTAACGGACACTTCGATGTTGCAGTCGGATTTCGCGAGCCAGCCTTTATGAAGTTCGACCCGCTAAATCCAGACCATCTCTATGTGTCGTATGACCATGGCCCGGGGATATACCTGATTAATTTCGCGGACAGTACGGTAACTCAACACCTCACCGCATCTGCTGGAAACTGGGGACGTCTCCGTAGCCTGGATTTCTCAATAGACGGAGAGTATATGATTGTCTCGCATGACCAGTGGGATCCGAATGGAATCAGCACTTCGATCATGTCACGCACCAATGGGTTTAAAGACCCGCAAATTCTGACGACATCGAGGGCAGCTAACGGAGCGTCAATTCACCCGGTGAATGGCGAAATGTATTTCAATGGTTATGAAAAGGGTGAGTTCTACCGCTTTGATGTCATGAACTCAAAACCCGTCATCGGCGATGCAGGATTGGGCACCAAGGATTACGAAACCTTATTCCTGGTTCAGGATAATGGATGGGAGTTCAACATTCAGATCCACCCCTCAGGAAACTATGCCTATATCGTTGTAGTAAACCAGCATTATATATTACGTACCGACTACAACTGGGATGAACAACGATTCAGTCAGCCTTATTTGGTTTGCGGTGAACCCCGGTCTGGAGGTTGGGAAGATGGCGTGGGCTCGAACGTCCGCTTAAGAAATCCTTATCAGGGCGTGTTTGTGAAAAATCCCGATTATGAGGAACAAGACGATGAATATGACTTCTACTTTACGGAGCAGCACAATCATGATCTCCGTATTCTGACGCCGCAGGGCAAGGTAACAACGTTCGCCGGACGTGGAAGTTCCAGCATTAACCCCGATCCGTGGGGCTACGTTGACGGGGATCTGCGGCAAGAAGCCCGTTTTGATCAACCGACAGGCTTAGCATACAATGAGGCCGAAAAAGCGTTCTATGTGATGGATCACCAGAACCGCCGGATCCGCAAAATAGCCTTGGAGGATGAATAAACCAAAAAATAAACACACTGATTTTATGACTAAATATTTAATATTAGGTATGTTGTTTCTCGGTTTCTCTATTGGCGTATTTGCTCAGGAGACCGTAGAAGTAACGGGTGTCGTAACCGATGCCAATAATGAAACCCTGCCAGGCGTAAGTGTCTATGTAATTGATGTACCCGGACTCGGAACAATTACTGATGGCGATGGAAAGTATAAGATTAAAATGCCCGCCTATAAAGAATTGACTTTTTCGTACATCGGATTCGAAAAAGTTGGCGTGTTAATTAAGGAGCAGCGTAATGTCAACATCACGATGAATGAGTCCGAAGATAGCGTGTTGGATGAGATTGTTGTGACTGGCGCCGGCGTGCAGAAAAAGATCTCGGTAACCGGTGCCATTACCACGATCGATATGAAAGACCTGAAATCGAGCCCTTCGTCTAACCTTTCCAATGCACTGGCGGGTAATGTGCCGGGAATCATGGCCATGACTACTTCCGGACAGCCTGGCAAAAATGTCTCGGAATTCTGGATTCGTGGAATCTCGACCTTTGGAGCCAGTTCTGGAGCTTATGTGCTGGTTGATGGATTTGAGCGCGATTTGAATGAATTGAATATCGAAGACATTGAATCATTCACCGTACTAAAAGACGCGTCGGCCACAGCTATTTATGGTTCGAAAGGTGCGAACGGCGTTGTTCTGATCACCACCAAAAGAGGGAAAGCCGGAAAGGTAAATATTGATGTAAAGATCGAAAATTCGTACAATACCCGGACGATTACGCCGGACTTTGTGGATGGAAATACCTACGCCAATTTGATGAACGAGTCGCGGATTACCCGCAACCAGGCACCCATTTATCAGCCTGAAGAACTCGAGATCCTCCGTTTAGGTCTGGATCCTGATTTGTATCCCAATGTGGACTGGAAAGATTTGCTGCTAAAAGATGGCGCGATGAGCCACCGGGCCAACCTGAACATCAATGGTGGTGGGTCAACTGCTCGTTATTATGTTTCGGCCAGCTATGTGGAAGAGGAGGGAATGTACAACACTGACAGCTCTCTCCGTGACGACTACGACACCAATGCGAATTACATGCGGTGGAATTATCGGTTGAATACCGACCTGGATATCACGAAGACAACTTTGTTGAAAGTGGGAGTTTCCGGCTCGCTGGCTAAGCGTGTCAGCCCAGGGCTGGGCGACGACGATGTTTGGGGCGAACTTTTTGGATACTCTCCGATACGCACTCCTGTTGAATATTCGAATGGCTACGTACCCGCTGTTGGTACCGGCAACCGAACCAACCCCTGGGTGGCGGCCACCCAAACTGGTTTTAATGAGCACTGGGAGAATAAAATTCAAACCAATGTTTCGTTGGACCAAAACCTTGATTTTATCACTGAGGGGCTTCGCTTTACAGGCCGTTTCGGATATGATACCAATAACTTCAGCAACATTAACCGTCGGAAATGGCCGGAACAATGGCGGGCGGAACGGGCACGTGATTCCGAAGGAAACCTGGTGTTCACACATATCGCTCCGCCTCAGGTGATGTACCAAGAGAGCGGCTCATCGGGTGAGCGGAGGGAGTTTCTGGATCTGATGTTCAACTACGATTATGAACTGGAAGATCATCACTTTAGCGGGACGGTTAAATATACGCAGGATGCCTTCATTCGGACCCAGGATCTGGGAGATGACCTCAAAAACGGCGTATCCAGGCGGAACCAGGGTATTGCCGGACGTGTGGCTTATCACTGGAGTTATCGTTACTTTGCCGATTTCAACTTTGGATACACAGGTTCGGAGAACTTTGCCACCGGACATCAATTTGGATTCTTTCCGGCATACTCATTCGCCTGGAACGTGGCGGAAGAAAGATTCATGAAGAAAAATTTCAAATGGATCAACATGTTCAAAATTCGTTATTCTCATGGAAAAGTGGGTAATGATGATATGGGTGATGAACGATTTCCCTACCTCTATGATATAGCGGATACCTATAAAGATAGCGATGGTAACGTACATGATGTATCTGGTTATGAGTGGGCCACCTATACATTTCAAAATCGCTTTAAGGGTATGAGGTACAATCAGGTGGCATCGCCTTATGTGACCTGGGAAGTGGCGACCAAAAGTGACCTTGGTTTAGACGTCTCGCTGTTCGATGACCGGATCATTGCCAATGTGGACTACTTTACAGAAAAACGCGAGGGAATTTATATGCGACGTGACTTTCTGCCCCTGATGGTTGGTTTGGAAAGTTCACCAAGAGCCAATGTGGGAGCAGTGAAGTCAGAAGGGTTCGATGGCCGTATTGACTATAAGCAGAAAGTAGGCGCGGTAGATCTAACCGTACGAGGTAACATCACATACAGTAAAAACGAGATTTTGGAGCGGGACGAAGAAAACAACGTCTACTCTTATCAAATGGACCGAGGATATCGCGTGGATCAAGCCCGCGGTTTGATTGCCTTGGGATTGTTTGAAGATTACGACGATATCCGCAACAGTCCGGAACAACATTTCGGACCCTATCAGCCGGGTGATATTAAGTATAAGGATGTTAACGGTGACGGTGTCATCAATGATGGCGACCGGACGGTGATCGGTGCTACCCGCCGGCCGAACATGATTTATGGTATTGGTACTTCCGCCCGATGGAAAGGATTGGATATCAATGTTCACTTCCAGGGGGCTGGGAAATCAAGTTTTTTCACCTATGGTAAAACGGTTTACGCGTTTAGCGAAGGCGAATGGGGAACCGTTCTGAAAGACCTGATGGGACCAAATCGCTGGATTTCTTCCGAAATTTCGGGCGACCCGGCTACCGAAGATCCGAACGCATCCTATCCCCGCTTGAGTTTCGGTGGAAATGATAATAACTATCGCGAGTCTACGTTCTGGCTGCGCAACGGCTCCTATATCCGACTGAAGACGGTGGATGTGGGTTATACGCTTCCAAAGAGGATGGTTAACAAGCTTCATTGTAACAACATCCGTATTTTTGTGGTTGGTACAAACTTGCTGACCTGGTCTAAATTCAAACTGTGGGATCCTGAAATGGCTAGCCCCCGGGGAGAAGATTATCCATTGACGAAATCAGTCACACTTGGATTAAACATTAACCTGTAAAATCTTATCAAATGAAACGAAATACGATGAAGACACTGTATCTTCTATTATTCATGGCATTGGGGACAGGGTTTCTGTCATCCTGTGCTGATTACCTGGAGTCTGACCAGTATTTTAAAGATCGAATGACGCTGGATAGGACATTCTCGAGCAAGGAGTATTCGGAGCAATGGCTGGCTCACGCGTACGCCGATCTGACAGGCGAAAATGCCGACGTAGCAAGTAAAGGAAGCACACCACATTGCTTTGCCGATGATATGTATTACGGTGATCGCGATGGCAACTATGATGTTAATAATATCTCTGATTTGTCATACAATGAGTTTCACACCGGCATGTATTCTGAAGATGACAAACAAGGGACTTGGTTGCAGTCTTACCGCGGAATTCGCAATGCCACCACTTTTATCCATAATATCGATATTAACGAGGAGATGACTTTGGAAGAAATTGCCGACTATAAAGCGCAGGCTCGTTTTGTCAGGGCCTATTACTATTGGCTTCTTTTACGCAAGTACGGCCCCATACCGTTACTACCCGATGAGGGAATTGACTATACCGACAGCTACGACGAAGTAGCGACTCCCCGTAGTACCTACGAAGAATGCGCTGATTACATTGCCAGTGAAATGGTCCTGGCAGCCCAGGATTTACAAGTGAGCAGAGACCGCTTGTCGATCGCACGCCCTACACGTGGAGCTGCGCTGGCTACGCGAGCCAAAGTGCTGTTGTATGCTGCCAGTCCGTTGATGAACGGGAATACGGACAACTATGCGATGGAACTGGTGGATGATGAAGGAAATCAGTTGCTGTCGACGACCTATGATGAAGAAAAGTGGGCCAAAGCCGCAGCAGCTGCGAAAGACGTGATGGAGCTCGGCGTATACGAATTGTACACCGCGAACTTTCGTGCAACAGGCAACTCTTCCTATCCGCCAACTATTGTACCGCCTTACGACGCTGAGTTTTCAGACAAGAACTGGCCGGAAGGATGGAAGAATATCGACCCGTTTGAATCTTACCGATCCGTATTTAACGGAACTGCTGGTGCCGAAAATCCGGAATTAATCTTCACTCGCGGAAATAATGGAGGAGAACAAGTGCGGGCCATGGTGGAGCACCAGTTGCCCCGTGTGGCTAATGGCTGGAACACGCACGGATTGACGCAGAAACAGGTTGATGCCTACTACATGAACGACGGATCAGATGCTCCGGGTAAAGACAAGGAGATCGGACGCGGAGATGGTAGTGAGCGGTTGACTGGCTATGTAAGTCAGGAAGATGTGGACAACGGCCAGTATAAGCCTTTACAAGCCGGGGTATCCTTGCAATATGCCGAACGTGAGCCTCGCTTCTATGCTTCTGTAGCCTACAATGGTAGTCTTTGGCATCTGGAAAATGAGCCGGATAGCTGGAACAAGGAAAAGCAAGTGTTTTACTACCGGGGCGATGGTAATGGCTATACCAACACCATGTTTTGGCTGCGCACCGGGATTGGTGTCATGAAATTTGTACACCCGCGCGATACTTATCGTAATGGTGCGCAAGGCCTGATCGTACCTAAACTTGAACCTGCCATTCGTTATGCAGACATTCTGTTGATGTACGCGGAAGCTTTGAATGAATTGACCGGATCGTACAATATTCCGTCTTGGGATGGCAGTACGACTTACGCGATCAGCCGTGACGTCAACGAAATGAAAAAGGGCATTCACCCTGTTCGAATCCGCGGGGGCGTGCCTGATTATCCGGCTGACGTTTACGCCAGTCAGGATGAGTTCCGCAAGACAGTAAAACGCGAGCGTCAAGTTGAATTGTTGGGAGAAGGCCAGCGTTACTACGATCTGCGTCGTTGGAAAGACGCTCCGGTTGAAGAGTCTTTACCAATCTATGGCTGTAATGTGTTGATGACCAGTGAACAGAAAGACTTGTTTCACACGCCGGTGGCTGAATGGGCGCTACAATCGACCTTCTCACGTAAAATGTGGTTCTGGCCAATCAGCCACAGCGAGTTGAAGCGGAATAAACGCCTGACGCAGAACCCTGGATGGACTTATAATGACTAATCTTTAAAACGATAAATGGATATGAAAAAGAAGTATAATATACTGTTATCCTTGCTGGCTGGCTTACTTTTGTTCAGCTCCTGCGAGGATGAATGGACGAAAGAGCAGTATGAGCGTTACGTTGCGTTTAAAGCTCCTTTAAATGAGCAAGGTGTTACGCGCATTTACGTCCGCTACAGGGAAGATAGCATTTCAACCTACCGACTTCCGGTGGTTGTAAGCGGATCAACAACAAATGACCAAAATATGACCGTTCATGTGGCTGTGGATCGAGATACTTTGGATGCCTTGAACATGGAGCAGTTTCAAAGTCGTACCGAGCTTTATTATGAGGAATTGACCAGCGAGTATTTTTCTATGCCTGAAACCGTGAATATTGAAGCAGGGGAGAACACTTCGCTGTTGGATATTGACTTTTCCCTGAAGGATATCGACTTGGTTGACAAGTGGCTGCTGCCTTTGACTGTGGTTGATGATCCATCGTACGACTATGTTTCTCATCCGAGGAAACACTATAAGAAAGCCTTACTTCGGGTAATGCCTTTCAATGACTATTCGGGGGTTTACAGTGGTACAGCACTAAAGACGTATCTTAAAGGCTACGAGGACGCTGCTGCTATTGTGAAAAGTGAGGTTCCTGTGTATGTAGTGGATGAAAGTACTGTATTCTTCTATGCAGGCACAGTTGACGAAGATCGGACAGATCGAGAAAATTACAAGATCTACGCGAGCTTCGATGAACAGACGAAGCAAGTAACACTGACAGCCGATAATCCGGATATGGAGTTTCAGGTATATGGCACACCTGTGTTTACAGTGGAAGAAGAGATGGATGACACACGCCCGTACTTGTTGAATCGTTATGTGACCATCAGTAAAATCGATTACAGTTTCAGGGATTACACTTCGGTTCCTAATGCGGGCATTTCTTATACCGTGCGTGGTTCATTAATTCTGTTGCGTAAAATCAATACCCAGATACCTGACGAGGATCAGGCCATTGAGTGGTAGAAAAGAGCATTTATTAATGTCAATGAGGATGTTGCCGTTTGTGAAAGGCAACATCCTTTTTTTTCGCAAAAGCATGAGTAGATTATCATGCGAAAATGTATTGTTGGGTGAAGACTGGTCACAAATAGGAATTGACAGGTCCAGGCACCTTTCAAAACACAAGATCCAAAAAAATAAATCCATTCAATTATAAATAAAAATCAACTGAAAGATGAAGAAAAAACAAGCTGTTGTTTTCATGTTGCTATTACTGGGGATGACATTTTCTTTTTGCTCGCAACCCAAAATTGCGACAAAAGTACCCACAACAACCGAGCTTCGGGCTCCGGCTTACCCATTAATTACCATTGATCCCTATACCAGTGCCTGGTCAATGACCGACAAGCTTTACGATGAGCCGGTCAAGCACTGGACCAACGAACAACACCCCTTGGTAGGAGCCATTCGTGTTGATGGACAAGTGTATCGATTTTTAGGTCAGGTAGATGTGCCTTGGGTGCCCATTGTGCCGATGGCAAACTTTGATCTCTGGGACGCACAATACACAATAAACGAGCCTGCCAAAGACTGGGAGAAAGCTGATTTTAATGATGGTTCATGGAAAACTGGCAAAGGTGCGTTTGGAACCCGGGAAATGCCTTCGCTGGGAACGGTTTGGGACACCAAAGATATTTGGGTTCGGCGCGAGTTTACTATTCCGACGAATCTTCCGGATGAAGATATTTTCCTGATCTATTCGCACGACGACATTTTTGAACTGTACCTGAATGGTGAGCAACTCGTAAAAACGGCCTATGAATGGCACAACAATGTTATTTTGAAAGTCGACCGTTCGTTATTGAAGCCAGGAGAAACGAATGTGATCGCGTCGCATTGCCACAACCGTACGGGCGGGGGGTATGTTGATTTCGGATTGTTTCAGCAAAATCAGGATAAAGACGTTTTTGCACAAACAGCCAGGCAAACCAAGGTGTCGCTTTCGGCTACGCAAACGCACTACGAGTTTACCTGCGGACCGGTTGATTTAAACCTTCAGTTTGTTTCACCGCTATTGCCCAACGACCTGGACCTGTTGTCGCGCCCAGTGAACTACATCAACTACCAGGTGGTGTCGAATGACGGTGCCGAACATGAGGTGCAGGTATATATTGAAGCTACTCCCGAATGGGCAGTCAACGTTCCGGCTCAGGAGGTAGAAGTTACCAGCGGGCAGGCAGGAACGGTCAACTTTGTGAAGGCTGGAACAACCGAACAGCCTGTTTTGGAGAAGAAAGGCGATAACATTCGGATTGACTGGGGCTATGTTTATTTGGCAGCCAATGGGTCGGAGAATACCAGCTTGACCATTCAGGAATACTTTAGCTCGAAGCAGGAATTTGAGCAAGCCGGGAAAGTAACCGGAGTTGGCAGCATGACTACGCGTCCGGTGAAAGAGATGCCTGCCATGGCTTATGTTGATAACCTGGGAACAGTT
>TARA_R110002050_G_scaffold105421_1_pt1 | contig 16787 bp, 24 predicted proteins | sample TARA_R110002050 | Tara Oceans TARA_R110002050 (sample SAMEA4396988) | marine metagenome | biome: Polar Biome; feature: [DCM] deep chlorophyll maximum layer (ENVO:01000326); material: water (ENVO:00002006), including particulate matter (ENVO:01000060) such as... | depth 25 m
ATCACAATTTAATGTAACTGAACCGCTTGTTCCTCCACCTGACATGCCTGTACCCGCTACAACAGCTGTTATATCTCCCTGTGGTATTGATGGAAAAGCTACAATATCACCCTCACCATTAATATAGTCCTCAGTATCTCCTTGAAAGCTGATAGCCAATGTTCCTGAGCCTGTTACAGGTGTTCCTGTAATTTGTAAAGCATCTCCTTGAGATGATAATCCTACACTTGTTACCGTTCCCGTATTAGTTGTATAGCCTGCTCCGTTAGTTAACTGATTATTGTTAGTAATAGAGTTATTAAATGTTACAGTCTCGTTAGAGGCTTGATTTAATGTAATAGTACCTCCTCCCGAAAGTCCTGTTCCTGCAGTTAATGTAATAGTTGCATTATTAACTGTTGGTAAAGAACCCGCTGTTATATATCCTGAGTTATTAGTCCATTGTGATATATTACCTGATTTGTTTGTAAAAGTTTGAGTATTGCTTGCATTAGTAAAACCTGTTGCGGTTAATGTACTTAATCCATTTCTTGTTAATGTTAATGTACCACCTGATTGTGATGCACCTGAAACATAATAATTTTCGTTGTCATCAGTACCTGTAATAGTAAGAGTATCTCCTACAACAGCTGTTGTTACACTACCTGCTCCTACTATAGTTAAAGTATCATTATTATTATCAGCTACTGCTGTACCTGAATCAGATGCTACATTTTTAAATATGTTTTGAGAAGAACCTTTGTCGGCATTAGTTAGAGTTACTGTTCCACTTGTACCACCACCTGACATACCACTTCCTGCGGTTACCCCTGTAATATCTCCTACATTTGTAGTATAACCTGCACCATTAGTAAGTTGATTATTATTAGTAATAGTACAATTTAATGTAACTGTTCCACTTGTCCCACCGCCTGACATACCTGTTCCTGCGGTAACTCCTGTAATATCACCTACACTTGTAGTATAACCTGAGTCATTAGTCCATTGTGATATATTACCGCCTTTGTTAGTAAAGGTTTGAGAATTAGAAGCTGTTGTAGTTCCTGTATTAGTTGTATACCCTGCTCCGTTAGTTAACTGATTATTGTTAGTAATAGTACAATTTAATGTAACAGTACCCGATGTACCACCGCCACTCATTCCTGTGCCTGCAGTAACGCCTGTAATATCACCTACATTAGTTGTATACCCTGCTCCGTTAGTAAGTTGATTGTTGTTAGTTATTGTGTTGGTAATAGTTATAGTTCCCCCACTTGACGTAGAAGTCATCTCAGACGTAATACCTGCTCCTTGAGCTATAGTAAATGTTTCTCCATTAGTAACTGTAGTACTTTCTGTTCCATTACCTTCTTTAATAGTCCAAGAAGACATTGTTCCTGATGCAGTAGTATAACCGCTATCATTTGTCCATTGACTTATATTACCTCCTTTATTTGTAAACGTCTGTGAGTTACTTGCAGTAGTTGTACCTGTATTAGTGGTATACCCTGCACCATTAGTTAATTGATTGTTATTTGTTATAGAATTATTAAATGTAACAGTTTCGTTTGATGACTGATTTAATGTAATCGTTCCGCCGCCTGACAATCCCGTTCCGGCTGATAGTGTTATTGTTGCATTATTTACAGTAGGTAAAGAACCTGCTGTTATATATCCACTATTATTTGTCCATTGTGAAATATTTCCACCCTTGTTTGTAAATGTTTGAGAGTTAGATGCTGTAGTAGTACCTGTGTTGGTTGTATAGCCTGCTCCGTTAGATAATTGATTGTTATTAGTTGGAAATCCTGTAGCAGTTAATGTACTTAATCCGTTTCTTGTTAACGTAAGTGTACCTGAGGCATAAGAAGCACCTGAAACGTAATAATTATTATTATCATCATTTGGATTAAATGTAATAGTATCTGTAGTAGCATTAGTAGTAATAGTCATACCACCTTCAGCTGCAAATGTAATCGTATCATTATTACTATCAGCAACAACAGTAGATTGACCGCTTACTGCAAAGTTTTTAAATATAGCCTGTGATGAACCTTTGTCACTATTTGTGATTGTAACAGTACCTGAAGTACCGCCTCCACTTATACCCGAACCTGCTGTTACGCCTGTAATATCACCTACACTTGTAGTATATCCACTATCATTAGTCCATTGACTAATATTACCTGATTTGTTTGTAAATGTTTGTGTATTAGAAGCTGTTGTTGTACCTGTATTTGTGGTGTATCCTGCACCATTTGTTAACTGATTATTATTAGTTATTGTATTATTTAATGTTACAGTTCCTGATGTACCTCCACCGCTTAATCCTGTGCCTGCCACAACAGCTGTTATATCACCTTGTGGTAATGTTGATAAAAGTATTAAATCACCTTCACCATTTATATAATCATCTGTATCCCCTTGAAAAGTTATAGCTAATGTTCCACTAGTTGTTACAGGAGTACTTATAATAGATATTGCATCTCCTTGAGATGATAATCCTACACTTGTTACAGTTCCTGTATTTGTAGTGTAACCTGCTCCGTTAGTTAACTGATTATTGTTAGTAATAGTATTATTAAAAGTAACAGTTTCGTTAGAAGCTTGATTTAAAGTAATAACACCACCCCCTGACAATCCCGTTCCGGCTGATAGTGTTATTGTTGCATTATTAACTGTAGGTAAACTACCTGCTGTTATATATCCTGAATTATTAGTCCATTGAGATATATTACCACTTTTGTTTGTAAAAGTTTGAGTATTGCTCGCAGTAGTCGTTCCTGTATTTGTGGTATACCCTGCTCCATTAGTTAACTGATTGTTATTAGTGATACTATTATTAAAAGTAATAGTTTCATTAAACGATTGATTTAAGGTTATTGCACCCCCTCCGGTAAGTCCTGTTCCTGCAGTAAAAGTTATTGTATTATTATTAACTGTAGGCAAACTACCTGAGGTTATATAGTTTTGGTCTTTCACCCACGCAGTAGAAGGGATTCTTGTAGAATCATCACTTGTTGATGGTGCGGAGACAGTTGCCGCTGCAAGAGTCGTAGTACTACTAACAGATAAAGTACCTGTTATTGCCTGACCCTGTAAAAATCTTATAGCCATAAGGTGTTAAATTAAATTATTTACGCCACCTTAGTCACTAAACATCTAGCACCGTTAGTTGATATAGCTGCAGAAGAGATTAAGGTTAAAGCATTAGTACTTGTTCTTTGAACTTCTAAATATAAAGTATCATATGGTGATGCATTATCATATACTTGTACTGCCACATCTCTTGTTCCAAAGTTATGTGATACGGTATAAGAAGTAGCAGAGTTATTTCCAATGTTCTGTGCATATGAATGACTAGAACCAACACATGCTTCAACCGCTGTACAGAAGTCAGATACTTGTGATGCAGTAATACTTATTGCTGTAGCTGCCATTGCAGTTACAAGACCTTTAGCATTTACTGTAGCTGTTAAAGTATTAGATGCACTTCCGAAACTTCCTACAGTACTATTAACAGTTGCAAGAGTTAAACCTGCGGTTACGTTAGCTGAACCATCAAAAGTTACCGACCATGCAGCATCTCCTGTTGCTGAAATACTTCTTGCAGTAGCAAGTTTTGTTGCTGTAGCAGCATTACCTGTAATCTCTCCTTCTACGTTTGCTATTAATGTTCCTATATTTGCTATAGTTGCTGTATTACCCGGTTTAGTTGTTGCATTACCTAATCTAAATTTAGGAGCTGATGCTGTAGATGATGATGAAGCGTCATAAAATAAAGTAGGGTAATAATCTGTTGCTGATATTACATAGTTACCAAAGAACCCTATATCAACTGAGTTAGCACCTCCGCCCGCAACGTCATTGCCATTGGCGTACTCCATCATGTTATCTTCAATAGATACTGTTGTACTATTTATAGTAGTTGTAGTTCCATTAACCGTTAAGTTACCTGCGATAGTTACTGTTGAACCATCATCAGTAACAGACGAGTTAGTTAACTGATTGTTACCATTATCCCATTTCATTAATGAATTTCCACTTAATGAACCTGAATTTTTAAGACTTAAACTTCCTGAAGTAGTTATTGTACCTCCTGCTAAACCACCTGCAGCAGGTGTTGCTATTGAAGTAACTGTACCTGAATTATTTGAGTATGGTAAATCGCCTACTAAATGTTTAGCAGCTACTGTACTTCCGTCTTCCATTGCTATTATAACAGAATCAACATCTAAAGCAGTACCTTCTGAATCTGTAGCTTGGTCAATAAACCCTCCACTAGCTGCATAATTTAAAGCAACTGTTCTAGCGACTGCACCATCGTATGAGCCACTAAATGATAATGAAGTATTTGTTGCTGTAAGAGTATTTAAATTTCCTCCTAATGCTATACCACTAATAGTGTTGTTAGCTAATCTATCGTTTGCTATTCCTCCCGCAGAGATTCCAAATGCTAGAGTTCCTGAAGTTGTTATTGGTGAGCCTGATACCGTTAATCCATTTGCTCCTGTTGCGGCAACTGAAGTTACTGTACCCGTATTAGTTGTTGCACTAGTATTTATAGTTACTGTAGTACCACTTACTGAAGTTGTAACATTAGTTCCGCCTGTATAAGTAAATGTACCTGAACCTGTAATTGCAGTACCTGAACCACTATCTGCGGCATTAGTAATGCTTGTTACCGTACCTGAATTATTACTAAAAGGTAAATCACTTACATTACCAAAGCTTACATCACTTCCTGAATCAGAGAATAATATTTTAGACCCTGTTGTTATTGCAGTACCTGATAAATCTTGAGCTTCAAGAATAACGTTATCTGCACCTGCATAATCTACAGCTATTGTAGGAACAGGTCCTGTTGCATTAGCAATTGATATACCTGCACCTTCTGTTAATCCTGTTATGTCACCTACATTAATTGTTTGAAGAGCACCTGTACCATCTATAAATTGAGATGTTGTACCTGCACCTGCTATAGTAATAGTTCCTGAAGATGTTATTGGACCTCCTGAAACTGATAAAGCTGAAGGTACTGCCAACTGAACACTTGTTACTGTTCCTTGTGGTAATGTTGATAAAAGTATTAAATCACCCTCACCATTTATATAATCATTTGTATCTCCTTGAAAAGTTATACCTAAGTTTCCACTAGTTGTTACGGGTGTACCTATAATTGCTATTGCATCTCCTTGAGAGGTTAATCCTACTGATGTTACTGTACCACCACCAATAGCTGCACTTAATTGAGATAAGTTAGCGTATTTTACATTAGAATCACTAGCATCAGAAATAATTACTCTATCTGTTGTTGCTAAAGTTAATGCTGTACCATCAGCTGCTGCTAATATAATATTGTCAGCACCATCATAATCTACAGCTACCGTAACATTCCCTGAAGTTCCTCCTCCGGAAAGACCTGCACCTGCAGTAACTCCTGAAATATCTCCTGAACCATCTAAAACAATCCATGATGTTCCGTTGTATACATTAAAAGAGTTTGATGTTGTGTTAAAGATAAATTGTCCTGCATAACCTGCCGGGTTAGACGCTAAGTTTTGAGCTGCTACATTTTGTATCTCATTTGTGGTTAGGTCTAAATTGTTTAAAAATCTGATTGCCATGTTTTTTTATTTATTAATTTAAAAATGCTTTTCCTGTAAATGCTGCTGAAAAACTAATTGTCAGCTGATTCGCAGAGTTATATACTACTTGTCCAAATCCGGTTGCAAAAGGTGTGTTCGCTGAATCCGTAACTGCAACCGCAGGGTATGAATTTAAGTTGTGCACAATAACCCAAGTTGCTGAAGCAACATTTTGATTGTGTATATATGTTGTCGCTGCTGAACTTCCTTTATACGTCAACAAAGATATAAAATAATTAGTATTATTAATTAGGCTACCATTACCTGTGGAATAAGTAACTCCTATGTCCCAAAAGTTAGGTTCTGCTCCGTTTACTACAGCTGAATTCCATGTGTATAAACCGAAAACAGAAGGATTACCAACTTGAGAAATTAATACAGTTGAGCCAACTAATGGATTTGTATAATAAGAACTTACATCTACATTATTGTTGATTTGAAACTTACTTAATAAAAATGAAGTTAAAGAGCTAAGAGGTACAATACCTGCATTTAATGTTGAAAATCCTAAAGTTCCATTTAACCTAACATCACCTGCTTCTAAGTCTTGATACTTATAACGTAATGCTTGGTCTTCTATTTTGTTATATGTATTTAAGAATACCGCTACAGCATCAGCCGAAAAGTTTTTAGTTGCATTTGCGTTTGCTGAATCTGTACCAAGCCATTTATCTTGACCAACTACAGGGCTAGCTAAAGGATAACTTTCAATTTTTGCCATTACTTTCTTTTTATTCTATTTGCTTTTTCATAAGACCTTCCTCCAAAATATGAAGCTATTACAGTCATGAGAGTTAATTTTAATAATTCTTTCCATTCTGCGTCTACTGCAAAGGTAACAAATCCTGAGTCAATAAATATTAACATCATAGTACAAGTTATAAGAAAGATAAGTACCATAGGACGTACTGATTTTGTAAGCTTGTTATCACTAGCCATATCATGCTTCCACCTTTCACTTACATTCTTTTGTTCGTCAGCTTCAGCACTAATAAGAATTTTAGTCATTTCTTTATGAAACGCATCTTTTTCTTCTTTTGTTTGTATAAACTTGTCTGCTATATTTCCTACTGCTGAAATTTTACTTAGTATATCTATCATATGTCTTTATATTCGTTTTTTGCATCAAAACTAGGACATGCTTTAGTTGAAAAATCTCTATGTCCATGTACAGTAGATTCCGGATGAGCTAACTTTAATACTTTTAACAAAGATAGTAAACTATATTTTTGTTCTTCTGTTCTTGTATCCTCCCAATTTTCCATGTCTTTATCCATACCTCCAATGTAGCATATACCTATACTATCATAGTTATGTCCTTTAGCGTGAGCACCATATTTATCAATCATACGTCCATATTCAATCTTGCCATTTAATCTAATAACATAGTGGTATCCTATATCGTCCCATCCGTTTCCTTTAACATGCCAATCTCTTATATCTTCAGCACTAAAGTCCTTGTTTCTTGGCGTTGCCGAACAATGAACTATTATTTTATTTATTGGTCTCATTATAATTATATGTTTTTAATCCATCTAAAAGTTTTTTTGTACCATCTATTGTCCCTTTTGTTTTGTTTTGTTTCACATACGTTACAAATAGAATCAGTAACAACTATTCTTACAGTATCAACAATTTCTCTTAATATTATTGTGTAATTATATTGAACACTATCACTATCTAATTTTATAGTATTTAACTCATACATATTACTTAAGTTCCATATACTGTCTGTATAAATTTTATGAATATTCTTTATGTCTCTTTTCTTTCTCCACAAGTCTTGTTCTAATAAAACTTTTTCTTCTCTATTGCTTATTATTGTTTTTACTGTATTGTCTACCGAAAGAAATAAACTATCTACATTTTTAGAATAAATTTTTATTTCATTTAATTCTTCTTCAACTGATAAACAAGATGTTAGAGCAAGTAACAATATAAAACATTTAATTTTCATTTAAGTTTTCTAATGTTTCAATAAATTTATCGTTTAGTTTTTTATAATCACTTCTTAAAACAATTACTTCTTCTTGCAAATTTTCAATTTGATTTGTAAGAGTAGTTTTATTGTCTATATACAAATAACCTATTGCAATAATGCAAAAAAACAAACCTCCTGCTAAAGGGTTAGCAGCAAAGTCTTTAAAGTTTATTGGTGATTTCATCAATTTAATTGATGTTACTTTTTTTTATGCTTCCACTTATATAATCTAATGACTGAGTAAGATATCGCTAAGACAAGCGAGATGAACGTTAAATATTCATTACAATCTGTTATAGAAAAGCCTATAGCTCCTGCGTTAGGTATTACTACCTCCAATGTATCCTTTATATCGCTATTCATTTTCAATTTAACATTTTTTAACATAAACGTATGTATACGTTAATGTGGTTGACCAAGAGTTGTTTTGTGTGTATTCCATAATTATTATTTTACCAAAGAGCTATTAAATTAGCGTTTGCTATTGCAGGACTAGCAAATACTTGTACAACTTGTACCGGTAATACTTCTCCTACAGGAAAATTAGCGAATGTTATAACTTGACCTCCAACTGTTCTTACTTTAACGTTTACAAATCTTGGGTCATCTGTTCCTGCCGCTGATTGGTCAACATCCTGTTTTATTGATGTGCTTGTTCCAACATATACTAAACATCCTTGTGCTCCTGTTCCTGAATTAACCGCACCCGGTCCTGCTTGTGGAGGATTAGCTGCATAAATAGTATAATTCTTTCCTGTTGGTAAAGCTGTTCCTACAGATAAGTCTTCATCACTTTTTACAGCTGTAACTAAAGTTGCTGTGCTGTCTGTATCATTATAAACTATATCGCCAACGGATACTCCTAGTTTAGATACAAATCCATTTCCTCTTATATCAACAGCTTTACCTGTAGGGAATAAATTATTATTTACTAAAAGAGTATTTGAAACAGAACTATCAGGAGTTTTAATCCCTAATATTGCTCCTGCTGTACCGTCTGTAGTATTATTTGCTACATTACCTGCTTTTATAAATTGTCCTGCTCCGACTATATTGCCTGATTGAGCTTGAGTAGAACTTAATATAAAATTATCTGTAGTACAATTGATTTCACCATTAACTGATGCACCATCTGTCGTAAATTGTCTAATCTGTGTAGTCACGCCACTATCTATAAGTGAACCTGCTTGTCCACCTGTTGTAACTGAACTAACAATTAATAAAGATGGGTTTGGTATATATATTGTATCACTTGGAATTATCTTCACAGATGACACAACATTAACCATATTTTTTAAATACGACATATTTTTTAGTTTACTTTATTAATAATTATTCTTAGAAAGTTAAAATATCTGCTTTTTTCCAAGTGTTTGTTGCTGTACACACATAAATTGCATCAGTTGTGAATCTAATTTGTCCTGTAACTCCTGCCGAACCTGCTGTTGCAGGTGCTGAATTCATTCCTGTTACATTTAAAGTTTCTGAAGTTACAGATGTTGCTCCTGATAAAACACCTGTCATAGCTACGGTTGTAACATTTAAAGTAGTTACGTCAGATAGTGTTCCTGAAATAGATGCATTTCCATTTATATCTAAAGTTCCACCCTCAACTTCACCTGTTGCTGTAACTGTTGCTCCTGTTACAGCTCCTGTTGCTGCTAATGATGCTCCTGATACAGCTCCTGTTGCTGCTAATGATACTGATGTTAAAGCTGTTGTAAATACTCCATTAACACCTGATACATTTCCTGAAGCAGCTACATCTACAGCTGATATATTTCCTGAAGCAGCTACATCTACAGATGCTAAATTTCCTGTAGCTGTTAATCCACCTGTTAAATTAATTAATGCTCCTACTTCTGCCATAATAGAATCAGTCAAGGTATTAGAATCTACCCATTTGGATATTTTCCCTGCTGTTCCTGAACCATCAACCCCACCACCAACTACGACAGTATCTAGGATATCTTGCATTGTAAATATTGTTCTTTGTGCATTCAATGATGCTGAACCTCTGTTTTCTGTATCAACAGTAGATTTTACTGTATGAAATTTTTGACTGCTTGGTATTGTTGCCATTTTTTTTTATTTATTTGTTTTGTTATATATTAGTTTTTTTTATAAGGAAAAAGTCTATTCAATGAATCTCTTCTGTTATTACATCCACAATCTTTAACTCCAACTGATGCAGCTACTTTTTTTACTGCTGTTTCAATTCCTGTCGCTTTAGTTAGTTTCTGTATTGAATCTCCTAATCCTTTACTTTTTGCCACCTTTTTTCTTTTTTACCTCTGTATTACAAGAACACAGTTTATAAGGACAGCTTATTACATCAAATAAAAGTTTAGCTATTAACCAATTCCATCCACATTGAAATTTACACCACATTGACTTCATCTTTATTTTGATATACGTTTACTGTTATTGCCTAAATGTTCAGCATACTTCATATGATGGTCTCCACCATAAGCATGACCTGAACTTTTCTTTGACATTGCCTTGCTTTCATTTCTTCTGCTTTTCAATGACTGAGACTTCTTACCATGTCTAGCTCCTAACGAATCATCTAATCTTGAATTATAACCTTGTGCCATTTTTTTCTTTTTAAATTTATTATTATGCATTCCTGCTTCTACCTGCTTGTGCTTTTCTTGCCATTCCTTTTTTACCGTACTTGTTTGCTCCTATACTATAAGCAATAGCTTGTGCAGCTTTCTTAGACTTTCCTTGTCCCATCAACTTCTTAACCATTGCTTTAAATTTACTCATAACGATAATTTATTTGACAAAGATACTAATATTTTATTTTAAATTTTTTAACACTTCCAACGCCTTCTTGCTTGTCTAATTCTAGAGTTAGGGTCATTCCTTGTTTCAGCACTACTATTCTTTAATTGACCTAAGCTTCTTGCACAATAAGACTTTCTTCTCTTAGCTGACTTACTACCTGCCTTAACTTTTCCTGTAACAGCTGTCTTTAATTTAGAACCGGGATTAGCTTTTCTATAAGCTGCTACTCCTTTTTTAGTCATACCTGCTCCTTTTTTAGTAGGACGGTAGTTTGCACCTTTACCTTTTGTGGTTTTTCTTATAGCCATTACTTTTTCTTATGGGTATATCCTTTTTTCTTTAAAGCTAAATGCTGTTTCATTGTAGAAGCTTTTTTAACTACTCCTGTTTTACTGTACATATTATGTACTTTAAATTTCTTTGCCATTATTTCTTTTTCTTTGGCACACAGTTAGGTACAGGCTTACCGCCTTTTCCTTTTTTCATTCCGTACGCTATGAATCCTTTCCAACAAGGATTCTTCATTTTTTTTTTCGCCATTAATAACTACTTTTTTTTCTAGATTTAGATTTAGCTTTAACTTTAACTTTCATTTTTGTAGCTTTTTTCTTTGCCATAATTATTCTCTTTGGTTGTTTTGTAAAATTAGTAATAAAAACATTAAAACATTTAAGCCAATAGCTATTATTATGTTCATAATTTTATAGGACTAAAGTAATTAACAGGGTCTATACTATTAGCTGACCATTTGTCATTAATAAATGTTGTGTATATTATATGGTTAGGAAGGTGTTCTATTTCCATGTATTTTTTTGCATCTTCGCTATGTTCTATAGTTATATAGTTAGAGTTTCCTCTTAAATAATTGTTTACTCCAAAATAAAACATACTAAGTAAACAATTTTCGTTTGAAATTGGCTTACAGATGTCAAGAAATTTTTCATAATTATCATCTTTAAAGGTATCATGAAAGATTCCGTCAAACTTTGCAGTTATAGTTGGTATAACATCTATCCAATCACCTAAAAATACTGTTACGTTAGATTTATCTTCTGCCCAAGCTAGAGCTTTATTGTAGTGGTGTATGTTTTTTTCTATTATAGTATAAGATTTTACACCTTGAGAGATTATAGCGTCAGCAGATATACCCATTCCAAAGCCTACTTCAAGAATATCACCCCCGTTTCTAGTTACTAATGCAGAGAAATCTTGCATTAATTTGGTTTCTGCAATATGCATAACAGGTATGTTTCCATACCATATAGAATTATCTGTGTATTCGTAAATACAATCTTTTATTGACATTAACAACTTTCTATTAAAATCATTATTACAGTATTTAAAATAAGAACTAATAATAAATGTTTCATTTTTACTATTTTATATTCTTTCATAACTAAGACCTTCTGCTTCTACCGTATCGTTTTTGCTGCTTAAGTCTTTGCATGTTATTGTTTCCTAAACTAGCTAAACCTGTTACTCTTTGTTTAGTGTTTTTCTTTTTGTTCAACTTGCTAAATTCTGATGGTTTATCTCCCATTTCAATCTCTTCCTCTTTATTGTTTTTACCTCTTAGATAATCAGCAATAAGATTTTTGAAGTTATTATTATTATTATTTTCTTCAGGTGGTGTTTCTTTATTTGTTTCGTCTGCCATAGTTGTAAGTATTTTATATTACTTTTAGGCAAAGATACAAATTAAATTAAATGCATTATAATTATTTAAAATATTGGAGAGTAATCCGTTATTTTATAAAATCTAAATACAATCTCAAAACTAGCGAGCTAGAAATGTTATTGTTTTTACATTCAGAAAAGTATTTTGGTAAAGACAAGTTTAAAGAATTTGACGAATTACTTAGTTGGAATGTAAATAGATTTGACCAATTACTAAAAAAAGGTTGGATAGAAGTATTCCGAAAAAGAATAGGCAAGCATAAAACTTTATACTCTTTAAGTTTTAAAGCTATAAAAGTTATTGATTCAGTATATAAAAAATTAAACGGAGCACCCTTACCTGAATCTCCTACAGCAAATCCTTTATTTAAAACTAACGTATCATATACAGATAAAGTATATCGTAATCAAATTAAAGAAATGAATAGCTTTATACGACAACAACGACATCATTCTCCCGAAGAATAGAACAAGTCATTCCTTCAAGCACCATTTGATATCCTGCTCGTTTATCATAATATATAATATCACCTGACTTGATAGAACTAACTTCAGTACCCGGAGTTATAACTTTAGCTTTACAATATCTAAATTGTTCTGCATCATGTTCCGATAATAAAAGTCCTGATGAGGTTTTCATTTCTTCTTTAATGTCTTCAGCTATTATGTATTTATTAATTGCTATCATTTGATTCGTATGTTCTTGCCATTGTAATAATAGCGTTAGTAGATAATATAGTAACCGCAACTGATACTGCATTTTGTAATGCGTTCTTTGTAACTTTCATAGGGTCTATAATTCCCATGTCAATCATTTCACCATACATTTCGTTCTTTACATCATACCCTACTCCATCTGCTTTGTTTGGTTGATAGTGTTCTGTAATTGTACTACCTGCATTTTCTAAGATTTGAGTTAAAGGCGAATATAATGAGTTATATAAAATTGCGTCAGCAATTTTTTTAGATTTAGATAATTTATCTGAATCTAATTTTTTCCAACTTTCTACTATATCATATAGAGCTACCCCACCACCCGGTAGTATTCCTTCTAACATAGCAGAACGAACTGCACATACTGCATCATCTACTCTATCAAACAATTCTTTTTGCTCAATATCCGTTTGACCACCTACATATATAACACCTATCCCTCCACTTAAAGAAGCAATACGAGATAATATAAATTCTTTGTCAGACTTATTAGTTGCTATTTCATGTGCATTCCATAATTGAGATACTCTTTCGCTTACATCAACACCATCATTATTTGACTTAATAAGTATACTAGACTCTTTACCTATGATACATTTATCTGCATGACCTAAGTCTTCATATGTAATTAGAGATAAATCGTCACCTGTTTTCTCAGAAAAGTATTTTGCTCCAACCGACACCGCTATGTCTTGCATTAGCTCATGCTGCTTGTATCCAAACTGTGGTGGACCTATCACACAAATCTGTAAACCATTCTTGACAACATTAGCAGCTAAAGTATTTACTACGTTTACCGTCATAGGTGCAATGATTAATAATTTCTTTTGTTCATTGATTATTGGTTTAAGAATATTTTCAATCGCTAGGACATTAGATATCTCAGCGTCACTTACTAATATCTCAACATTGTCAAGAACACACTCGTCTTTCTTTTGATTATTAATAAATAATGGAGATGTCCATCCTCTTTCTATTTTAACACCATTAGTTGATTCGCTGTATGTTTTACTTGACTCAGATTTTTCTACAGTAACAATACCGTTCTTGCCAACTTCTTTATATGTATCAGCTATTACCTTACCTATTGCTTTGTCATTGTTTGCCGATATAACAGCTACGTCAAGTAATCTTTTATTAGTAATTTTTTTAGAAGCCTTTCTTAATTTTTCTATAACAAGCTCTGTTTCGCTAACAACTTCTTTTAGTACCTCAGCTCTGTTTGTGGTATCGTCCATTAACAAGTCACCTTGCTTAACTAATGCTTCTGTTAGTACAATGGCTGTTGTAGTTCCATCGCCTGCCGATGAGGCTGTATTGTCTGCCGCTTGTTTCATCATGCGTACTGCAAGATTTTCTACCGGGTCAACTAAATCTACAGCTTTAGCTACGGTTACACCGTCCTTAGTTACTGTAAGTCCTCCCGTTACATATGCAGATTCTATTAGTACGGTATTACCTCTCGGTCCTAATGTACTTTTTACTGCGTTAGCGATTTGTGTTATTCCGGAGATTAGTTTGTTTCTCCCCTTGTCTCCAAAAGATAAGTCCTTCGGATTGAAGCCTGATGGCATCTGCATTTGATTCATAGTGTATTGGATTTAATTTAGACAAAGGTAATAAAACTTATTTGAATTAAGAAACTGTGTTAATTTTTTAGATGCTCTATTATATATATACTCTTTATTATTAACTACTTTATTTTTTATGATTTTATTTTTGGTTTGAAATCAACATTTCAACATTTATATTTATAGTTTATTGATTAACAATTAATTACGATTTTTAAAATCAACACAAAATCAACATCGGAATGTTAAGTATATAACACAAAAAAAAGAGGACTAACTAAAGTCCCCTCTTTCCCAATCAACACACATTATTTTTATTACATTCCAAATACATTTCTACCATCCATTCTCATCTTAGCTCTTTCAATACCGTCTGCAATACAATCTATTTTATATTGTTTTTTCATTTGCTTTCTATACATAGACGCTTGAGCTATTCCCGTTTGACTATCTTGTCTGTCGTTAATTTCTCTACCATTTTGAATATACAGTCCGTCCATTACGTTTGACTTTCTTGAATCTTTGCTTAATCTTTTCATGACTTTTATTTTTTGCTAAGTTACAAAATTTTTTGAGATATGTGTAGTGTTTATGTTCCCCCCCGTTATACGCCGCACCCCTGACAAAAGAAAACGATTTTTTTTTCACTAGGGGGGTAGTTATTTCAATCATTGCAGTCAGGTTTTTTTCAAAATTCCCTAGAGGTAGCTACCTGCTCATGCTTACAGCTCTACATATTACAGCTCACTAGATTATACACATGCTTGACCTACTAGTATTACTACATTAGCTCTCTCTCTCTCTCATTTATCTACATAGTAAACTTATAAATCTGTTCAATGACCTTCACATTGAAGAGTATATCTCCTCCATGTGTAATCTAGTCAAACAAAACGTAGTGAAATACCCTGAGTTAACTGCCTCATCATCAGCACATTACACATGAGTTTTAACATTTATCTATAATAATGCTTTGAATTGACGAAAGTTATACTATCTTTGAACCATATTAATTAAATAAAAAATAACACATTATGAAAAAATTCTCAAAAATCAATCACTATCAGAAGGTCAATCAGATAGTCATAGACGGATTAAAAAAATCAGGTCTACAATGGTTCAAGGCATGGACAAACAGCTCAGGAGACGTAGAACATCCAATCAATAGAAACAGCAAGAGAGCATATTCAGGAGTTAACGTCTTCTTATTGAATGCAACATGTATGCAGGCAGGTTATACATCTAACGAATGGCTGACATATGTTGGAGCTAAGAAATTAGGAGGTCAAGTAAGAAGAGGTGAAAAGTCAACTTGTGTTGTTAGACAGAACATATCTTTCTTGATAGATGGTAAATGGTACTTTGAAAATAAGATTCCTGTAGGTAAAACAAAACATGATGCAGAGAAAGTAGGATTCAATCTAGTAACAAATGCAGTCTTCAATGTAGACCAAATTGACGGAGTTGAACCATGCAGAGAAATTAAAGAAGATGCAACAGAAGACAATCTAGATGTTAAACCAATTGATACCTGTGAGAAGATAATCTCTGACTATGTGTTATCATCTAATGTGACAATCAAAGAATTACCTAGTGACAGAGCATGTTACTTTCCTACTAGAGATGTGATTCACATGCCTAAAAAAGAGCAATTTGCTAAGAAGACATCAGTAGATGATTACTACAAGACATTGTTCCATGAGATGATTCATTCTACAGGACATGAGTCAAGACTAAATAGATTTGCTGATGCACAGCAGAATGACAAGGTAGCTTATTCAAAAGAAGAACTTGTTGCTGAGATTGGAGCTATGTATCTAGTATCTGTCGCTAAGATTAATCCTAAAGACAATGAGAGAAATTCTCAAGCTTACATCAACGGATGGATTAAGTACATCAAGACAAGTCATGAGAAGTCACTTATCTCAGCGATGACGCAGGCTCAGAAAGGCGTGAAGCTTATCCTGACAAATAGTTAACTGACGAGTCCATAAGGACGAAACATCTCTTTACTGAGATGTCTTAACTTAATATAAATTAATAAAATAAAACATTATGAAAACTTTAACAGAATTATTCAACATCCAAGCAATCGCTACACAAGAGTCAATAGATAATAGAAATATAACACCTGACCATACATTTAACACATGGTTCTTTGATTATTCAGGACATGTCAACAAAATGGATGCAAAAATGTATCCTATAGGATGGTCAAAAACTGCTGATGATAAAGAGGCAGGAATCAAACCAATTGAGATGAGTGTATATGTTGAGGAATCAGGAATCCAATTAATGTATTGGTTCATCTACAATAATTTAACAGAATCATCAAAAGCAAAACTTAGTTAACTGACGAGTCCATAAGGACGAAACGTCTCTTAATTGAGACGTCTTAACTTAATTAAAAATAAATATTATGAA
>TARA_R110002050_G_scaffold71771_6_pt1 | contig 16787 bp, 15 predicted proteins | sample TARA_R110002050 | Tara Oceans TARA_R110002050 (sample SAMEA4396988) | marine metagenome | biome: Polar Biome; feature: [DCM] deep chlorophyll maximum layer (ENVO:01000326); material: water (ENVO:00002006), including particulate matter (ENVO:01000060) such as... | depth 25 m
TGTCCTTTTTCTTTCTATTCAAATAAAATTATGTTTTTTTTAATAATAATTATAACTCATTTATTGTTAGCTATTTTTAATGCATAATTTATGTAAAAATATATTTTCAAAGCTTATTTTTGTCAAAATCAAACTTTGAAATGAGTATTATAAAACAGTTACAATGGCGTTATGCCACTAAAAAATTTGATATAACAAAGAAGCTTTCTGTAGAAAAGCTAGATATTTTAAAACAAGCATTTAATTTAACCGCTACTTCATTCGGGTTGCAAACTATAAAATTAATCGTGATAGAAAATGAAACTTTAAGAAACTCATTAATACCATATTCATACAATCAAAAGCAAGTTGCAGAGGCATCTCATCTATTAATAATTTGTATTCAGGATAAAATAGAAGCATCAGATGTTAATAAATATTATACAAATATTAAATCCATTAGAAATACACCAGATTCTATTTTAGAACCTTATAGAAATGATCTTGTAGAAATGATGAATAAAATGACCATTGAAGAGCAGGGGCAATGGTCTAAAAACCAAGCGTATATAGTCTTGGGGAACTTAATGACTGTTTGTGCTATAGAGGGTATAGATGCCTGCCCAATGGAAGGATTCGTTTCGTCTAAATATAATGAGTTACTTCAATTAGATAAAAAAGGATTAAAATCCGTATTACTTTTACCCGTAGGCTTTAGAGCCAAAGACGATATGTTTTCAGAATTTAAAAAAGTTAGAAAGCCTCTAAAAGAAATTATTATAGAAATGTAATAAAATAAATTGTTTGGGCGTTACCTTTATCCTGAATTAAGTTCAGGATTAGGTAGGGCTTTATTCGTTGATTAAAATTTTAAACTTGAGCTCATGAATATAATATTTCGACAGTAGCTCTCTGCGAGGAACTCTAACAATGCCTTAAATACGGAGTATTCACAATTTCATATTTAATAAAATAGAATAAATGAGTAAACCCTAACCAAAATTAGATACAAAAAAAATTAAAGAAAAAATTACAATATGCCAGGATTTGAATTATTCGGAGAAGCAGAAAGAAAAGAAGTAAACGATGTATTAGATAATGGCGTGCTTATGCGCTATGGTTTTGATGGTATGCGAAATGGCCATTGGAAAGCCAAAGAACTAGAAACTCAACTAGAAACCACCTTACAATCAAAACATGTACAATTAGTATCTAGCGGAACCGCTGCAGTATCTATAGCCTTAGCAGCAGCAGGCGTAGGAGCAGGCGACGAAGTTATTATGCCAACATTTACTTTTGTAGCTAGCTTTGAAGCTATTATGATGCTAGGTGCCATTCCCATTTTAGTTGATATAGATGATACATTAACCCTAAGTCCTAATGCTGTAGAGGTTGCAATTACACCAAAAACTAAAGCCATTATGGTGGTGCAAATGTGCGGAAGCATGGGAAATATGGACGCTTTACAAACTATTTGTGATAAGCATCATATATTATTGATAGAAGATGCATGTCAAGCCATAGGAGGAACCTATAAAGGAAAACCATTAGGAAGTATAGGAGATTTAGGTTGTTTTTCATTCGATTTTGTAAAAACCATTACCTGTGGAGAAGGAGGAGCAGTAATTACTAATAATAAAGAGTATTATACAAATGCCGATCATTACAGTGATCATGGTCATGACCATGTTGGTAATGATAGGGGAGCAGAAACACATCCGTTTTTAGGCTATAATTTCAGAATTTCAGAATTACATGCAGCTGTTGGTTTAGCACAAGTAAAACGTTTACCAGAGTTTATAGAACTTCAGAAAAAAAATTACACCATTCTTAGAGAAACATTATCGAAAATCCCAGAAATAACCTTTAGAACCGTTCCTGAAGGAGGAGAAGAGAGTTATGCCTTTTTAAATTTTTTTTTACCAGATTTAGATACATCTTTAAACGTTATAGAAGCATTCAAAGTTGATGGAGTAGATGCTTGTTGGAATTATTATAGTAACAATTGGCATTACTTAAATAAATGGGATCACTTAAAAGATTTAAAATCCTTATTCCCAATTTCTGCCGAGGTTAAAAAAGGTTTGGAATATCTTAAAACAAAAGAATATCCTGAATCAGACCATTTTATAGGAAGAAATATTTCTTGTTTAATAAAATTATCTTGGACCGAACAAGAAGTTATTGCAAGAGCAAATAAAATGGTTGAGGCTATAAAAAGTGTACTTTAATTAAAAAATAATTGTCTAAGTTCTGCTTGGGGTTTTCCTTTAGAATTGTCATTCCCGTAAAGATGGGAATATAAACTGAAAGAATTTAAAATAAAAAATCTCAGATTAAATATTTAATCTGAGATTTTTATTAAAAACAATTTTTAAACTGTTTTAATAATTCACATAATCAACAATTTCTATACCGTAACCAATTAAACCAACTCGTTTGGTTTGTGCGGTATTAGAAATTAATCGTAATTTGTGTATGTTTAAATCGTGTAGTATTTGGGCACCAATACCAAAATCTCTATCGTCCATATCAATTTTTGGTGCTTTAGTAATGGTTTTAGAATCTTGGTTCTCTTTTAAAAATGATAATCTATTTAAAATATTCATAGATTGAGATTCTTGGTTTATAAAAACAATAGCGCCTTTTCCAGCGTCATTAATAACCTTAAACATATCATCTAACTGCTTATCAGCATTATTTGTAAGAGTTCCTAAAATGTCATTATTAACTAGCGTAGAATTTATTCTAGTTAAAACTTCATCAGTATCATTCCATTGCCCTTTTGTTAATGTAATATGTATTTGATTATTAGTGTTTTGTTTGTATGCTCTTAATCTGAAACTACCAAAACGAGTTTCTATTTGAAAATCTTCTTTTTTCTCAATTAAAGAATCGTGTTGCATTCGGTAAGCAATTAAATCTTCAATAGAAACAATTTTTATATCTAGTTTTTTTGCGATTTCTATAAGTTGTGGTAGGCGAGCCATGGTACCGTCTTCATTCATTATTTCTACAATAACACCAGCAGGGTTTAAACCTGCTAATCTTGCAAAATCTATGGCTGCTTCAGTGTGTCCTGTACGCCTTAAAACACCTCCGTTTTTTGCTACTAAAGGAAAAATATGACCAGGTCTTGCTAATTCATATGATTTGGTATCATCATCAACAAGTGCTTTTACCGTTTTTGATCTATCGCTAGCTGATATACCAGTTGTAACGCCTTTACCTTTTAAATCTACCGATACAGTAAAAGCAGTTTCCATGTGGTCTGTATTATTCCGAACCATCATATCTAGTTCTAATTCTTTACAGCGCTTTTCAGTAAGAGGTGCACATATTAAACCTCTTCCTTCTGTTGCCATAAAGTTTATCATTTCTGGTGTAACTTTATCGGCTGCAGCTACAAAATCGCCTTCATTTTCACGGTTTGCATCATCTACAACTATAATAACTTTACCTTCTCTAATGTCTTCTATAGCATCATGTATGGTGTTCAGTCTTAATTCTGAAGTCGTATTTTTTATCATGGATTTAAGTATCATTATTGCAAAGATATTGCTTATTTTAAAGATTAAATAGTTTTTATTTTAAGTCTTTTTTAGCAATATTATTTTTTTTGTTTAAGTTTAATTCTTCATTAATTTTTCTTTTTTGATAAAGATGAATAATAAAGTATAGAGGTAGACCTAGTAATAAAAATAGTAAAGCATTAGAAATAGTTTCTTTTCCTAAGTGCTTATTTAAGTTGGAACTGCTTAAAAAAGATTTTATAAGCGAAAACAAATAAATAACACCTATTACTATTCCAGTTATAAATATGATATTACCAATAACAGGTAAAGTATTGTTATTTAATATACTGCCTCCTAAAATTAATACTGATGAGATTATATATAATATTAATGTTAGGTTAGTGTCTTCTTCATATTTGTTTTTAAGACGTAATGTTTCTTCAAATTTTTGATTGTTAAAATTACCACCGAATTTTAATTGCTCATTTGTAATGCCTCTAGCATTTATAATGGACAACGCTGTGTTTTTATGTTTTATTGAATAATTATGCTCTTTGAAATTTTTAATAATATCTATTAGTTTTTTATTTTCAGTTTTATTTAAGCTTTCATATTCTTTTGAAGACGAATGATATATTGAAGCATCTTCTTTTAAAACTTCTTTTTTTAATCTAAATAATTGCTTTAAAGGATCTAATAAACCATCGGTTTCAAATAAACCTCTATCGGCTGTAGCACGTCTTGTTAAATAAATACCAAGAGGAAGCATAATTAATGTAGAAAACCAACTCGCTAAAATAGGATTGAACTCACCACTTTTGCCACTATTTGTAGCAAAAATACCAATAAAATGGTACGTTAAAAATAATAAAATAGCAATTACCATAGGTAACCCAATACCTCCTTTTCTAATTAAGGCTCCTAATGGCGCACCAACAAAAAATAGTATAATACAAGCAAACCCTAAGGCGAATTTTTCATGAAAAGATATAATATGCTTGTTAAACCAAATTTTAGAGATTTTAAATGAACTTATTTTTTGATCTATTAGTTGTTTTGAACTAATTATTGATTTTAAAGTAGCATCAACTATTTGAGATTTATTTTTAGTGTCAAAAACATTTAAAATGGGACCTGTATTTATTGAACTATTTTTAGGAGTGGGATCTATTTCTTTGCTAAAGCTAACCATACTTGTTCTGGTATATAGGTTTGTAGCGATTCCTTTTTGTATTTTAAAATGCTTATCAGCTAAGGAGTCTAAAGTTGTATTTAAGCCTACAACATCAAGCATATTATATTTGTCTGTTTGTGATTGTTCATCAAAATCAACATTGTTAAGTTGAGACAAATCTATGTTTATAATATCCTTTTCAAAAGTGCCTTTAGCAAATGGTTTTTTGTTTCTACTTTTTATATCTTTAGGAGATAAATCTTCATAATAATTTCCGTCAAATAAAATTAATTGTAAATTATCTGAATTTTCATCATAAAAAAATTCACCTGTTTTAGCTTTAATTGTTTTAGCATTTTTTCTTCCGTCTGCTCCTTTTAAATGTATGGTAACATCCTCTAAAAACTGATCGTTGTCACCACTTTTATTTTCTACTTTTATGTTATAAGGAGTGCCTTCTATTTGGTTAAACTGGCCTTTTATAATTACCATAGAAGGTTTTGTTTTAGCGATGTTCTTCCGTAAATTATAAAACTTCATTTCAGACCAAGGGATGGCATTGTTAGCAAAGAAGAATGTAATAATACCTATTCCAACAATAAAAACACTTAAGCCAGACATGGCGCGTTGTAATGAAATTCCAGTAGATTTCATGGCGGCAAACTCATAGTTTTCGGCAAAACTACCAAATACCATAATAGAGGATAGTAATATTGTAAGTGGTAATACTAATGGAATTAGTTTTGGAGTGACATAAATTAAAAATTTAAAGATGACTTCAATGTCTAAATCTTTACCAGCTAGTTCTTTTATGTATAGCCAAATTGATTGTAAAACAAAAATTAGTATGAGAATAATAAACACACTAAAAAAAGTTTTAAGGTATGTAGTTAGTATGTAGCGGTCTAGTATTTTCAAGGTATTTACCTAATCTAATTTGTTGATGTAATAATCTTTGTATTTATTGGCATCAAAGGTAAATAAGCTTTTTGATAAAGGCTCATTTGTTTTAAAAGAATTAACAGTAAGTGTTGTTTTTGAACCATTTTTTCCAACTTGTATTAAACTGTAAATGTGTTTTGTATTAGCGTCTATACCTAAAAGAATATATTTTATTTCAGAATCAGAATCAATGGGTGTTAGTTTTACATATTGAATTTTTCTGCCTTTTATATTTTGTTCAACATCTAATGCATACATATAGCCATCTTCATAAAATGAAAGCATTTTACTAGGCGTAATGGCATCTTCTTCATTGTCGCTTTCAGAAGAAATAGTTACTTCTTCATCTTCTGGACTAATACTATATAATGTTTTTCCATCATAAAGACGCGTTACACCAAGTATATTAAGTTTGTATTTGTCTCCTTGTAAGATAACACCTCCTTTAGTTTCTTGTTTTATGTTTTCAGAAGTATTTTCTAAAACATATTTAAAGTCTATTGAAATATTATCGTAGCCTTTAACTTTTTCTGATACTTCGTTTAATAAATTTTTAGCTTTATTTTGAGAAAAAACATTAATAGATATTGTTATCAATAATAATGTTATGATTTTATTCGTCATCTTCTTTTTAAATTATATTTCGTTTTCCAAATGTTGATCAAGCGCTACTAAATCTGTAACTAACACTTGTCTTGCTTTACTACCTTCAAAAGGCCCAACAATACCCGCAGCTTCTAATTGATCTATTATACGACCTGCACGATTGTAACCTAATTTTAGTTTACGTTGCAATAACGAAGCAGATCCTTGTTGCGCTGTTACAATAACGATGGCTGCATCTTTAAATAGTTTATCTCTGTCCGATATATCTATATCAAGACTTGTGCCACTTTCTTCACCAACATATTCTGGTAATTGATAAGCTTCTGGGTATGCTTTTTGAGAACCAATATAATCGGTTATTTTCTCTACTTCAGGAGTATCAACAAAGGCACATTGGACACGAATTAAATCATTTCCTTGTGTATAAAGCATGTCTCCTCGTCCAATAAGTTGATCGGCACCCGAACCATCTAAAATAGTTCTTGAATCTATTTTAGAAGTTACTCTAAAAGCGATACGTGCAGGGAAATTAGCTTTTATAATACCAGTTATAACATTTACAGAAGGACGTTGAGTTGCTATAATTAAATGAATACCAATAGCTCGAGCTAATTGTGCTAAACGCGCAATTGGGGTTTCAACTTCTTTTCCTGCAGTCATTATTAAATCTGCAAATTCATCAACTACTAGAACAATGTAGGGTAAAAATTGATGTCCATCATTGGGGTTAAGTTTTCTAGCTTTAAATTTCGCATTGTATTCGGCAATATTTCTGCATAAAGCATTTTTAAGTAACTCGTAGCGGTTATCCATTTCAATACATAATGAATTTAGTGTATTGATAACCTTTGTGTTATCGGTAATTATAGCATCTTCACTATCTGGTAATTTTGCTAAATAGTGACGTTCAATTTTATTAAAGAGTGTAAGCTCAACTTTTTTAGGATCGACTAATATAAATTTAACTTCGGCTGGGTGTTTTTTATAAAGCAGCGAGGTTAAAACGGCATTTAATCCTACAGATTTTCCTTGTCCTGTAGCTCCAGCCATTAGTAAGTGTGGCATTTTTGCTAAATCCACTACCAATGTTTCGTTGCTAATTGTTTTACCTAATGCTATAGGAAGTTGCATCTCTGAACTTTGAAATCTCTTAGATGCAATTACCGAACGCATAGAAACAATAGTTGCATTTTTATTAGGTACTTCAATACCAATAGTTCCTTTTCCAGGAATAGGGGCTATAATACGAATACCTAGAGCAGAGAGAGATAAAGCAATATCATCTTCTAAATTTTTAATTTTTGAAATACGTATACCAGCATCTGGTACAATTTCGTAAAGAGTAACCGTTGGTCCAATAGTTGCTTTGATACTTGCAATACCAATTTTATAATTACTTAAAGTGTCAACAATTCTATTTTTGTTTTCTTCAAGCTCTTCTTGATTGATTTTGATACCTTCTGTATCGTATTTTTTAAGAAGATCTAAAGGCGGAAATTTGTAATTACCAAGTTCTAATGTAGGGTCAAATAAACCAAAATCTTCAACTAATTTGTTTGAAAGATTATCAGTTTCAGAAAGTTCTTCTTTTACTTCTTCAACTTTTATTTCTAATTCAGGTTCTTCAATATCTTCTGGAGTATTGACTTTTACTTCTAAAGGAGCTGATACTTTTTCAGGTTTTTGTTGTTGTTTTATTTCAGGGATATCATTATCTAAAGGAATTTCAAAAGCCGATTTAAAAGCTTCTGCTTCATCAGATAGATTGTTGTCAAAAGGAACAACAATATCTCCTTTCATCTCAGAGAACTCATCTTTTATATTCTTTTTAGCCGATTTAAATAGTTTTGTAAAACTCTCAAAAGTAAGTTTAAAACGGATGGCTAAATAGGTTATTAGTCCAAATAAAAGTAAGAGTGATACACCTATTTTACCTATATAATCTTGAAGAAAACTATTTGTTTCAAAACCAATAGTACCTCCTAAAATATCGTTTTTATTTCCAAAGAATCCTAATAAGATTGAAATCCATATAGCTATTAAAGTACCCCAAAACCAATGCTTTCTTAGTTTAGCTTTGCTTATATTCATTAAGGTATAAATACCAGAAATAAATATAAGTCCAGAGAAAATAAATGAAGCAATTCCAAACCCTCTTTGAATAAAAAAATCACTTAACCAAGCACCTAATTTACTTAGCCAGTTTTTAGCTTTAGCATCACGTGAAGCAAATTCTGAAAGCGTACTTTGGTCTGCTTCTCCAGTAAAAAAGAAAGAAATGAATGCAATACATAATAAAACACCAAAAATGACTAAAAAACTACCTATAACCAATTTTTGTTGGTTAGATAGCTTAAAACTAGGCTTTTTGAGTTTTTTTTGTGGTGGTTTTTTAGTTTTGCTTTTCGCCATTAAGGTTTGTTGTTTCTAAATTTTATGCCAAAAATCTGTTTTGTTGTTTTTTGCAAAGCAACAAAAATACAAATTACTAACGTTTATCCTAAGGGTAATAGTATTTAAAAAATCTTTGGAATATATATTATTAAACCAATGGCAATAGCAAAAAGGGATGCTATAAAAACAGCACCAGCTGCAATATCTTTTATTAAGCCTATTTTACTATGATGTTCTGGATGTATAAAATTAGCAATTTCTTCAATGGCAGTATTTATGCCCTCAATACTCATTACTAATCCAATTGCTAAAAGCTGTATAATCCACTCGTTTGAGGAAATATTGAAAAAGAATCCTGCTACAGTAACCATAATAGCTAGTATAAATTGAATTTTTATACTAGCCTCAGTTTTTAAAAGTAGTAAGGCGCCTTTAAAAGCATAACCAACACTTTTTATTCTATTTAGTAAGAAGGATTCTTTTTCAGACATTCATTCAATAGTTTTATGAATATAAGGTCTCTAATGCTGCTTTGTAATTTGGTTCATCTACTATTTCTGGAACTTGTTCTGTATATAAAACGGTACCTTTTTCATCTAAAATAATAACACAACGCGAGTGTAAAGCTTCTAAAGGACCTGTAGTAAAGTTTAATCCGTAATCTTTACCAAAATCCCCGTTTTTATAATCAGATAAGTTAATAACGTTTCCTAAACCTTCTGCACCACAAAAACGAGCTTGAGCAAAAGGTAAATCATGAGAAATACAAAGTACTTTTGTGTTTTCTAATTCGCTTGCTTCTTTATTAAATTGTCTAACAGATTGCGCACAGGTACCTGTATCTATACTAGGAAAAATATTTAAAACAACTCTACTTCCTGTATAATCATTTAATTTTTTTGAAGATAAGTCTGTTGCAGTTAATGTGAAATCAGGTGCTTTTGATCCTACTTTTGGTAGTTCTCCAGAGGTCTCTATAGTGTTTCCTTTTAATGTTACTTTTGCCATTTTATTTGTTTTTAAATTGATTTTAAAATTAAGAATTATTTATGTTTTTAATGTCTAAAAAAAATAAAATTCTTTTTTTTAAATAAAACACTCTTTCTATTTGTGTAAGTTATTAATAAATAAGGTTTTAATAATTTTTATTGATTTAAATATAGCTAATAAAAATAAAGTTTAACACATTAATTGGTGAGTAATTCATAACTTTAGTACTAAATTCAAATAAATTAATAATTCATATTATGAATAGTTCAAACAAAGGTAAATGTCCAGTAATGCATGGAGGTAATACCGTTACAGAAAAGACTGTTATTGATTGGTGGCCTAATGCTTTAAATCTAGACATTTTGCATCAACACGACACAAAACCTAATCCTTTAGGACAGGGTTTTAATTATCAAGAGGAATTAAAAAAATTAAATATTGAAGCACTTAAGAAAGATCTTCATGATTTAATGACCGACAGCCAAGATTGGTGGCCTGCAGATTGGGGACATTATGGTGGTTTATTTATCCGTATGTCTTGGCATGCAGCAGGTACTTATAGAATTTCTGATGGACGTGGAGGAGGAGGTACTGGAAACCAACGTTTCGCTCCGCTTAATTCTTGGCCAGATAATGTGAGTTTAGATAAGGCAAGACGTTTACTTTGGCCAATTAAGAAAAAATATGGAAATAAGGTAAGTTGGGCTGACTTAATTATTTTAGCAGGAACAATTGCTTACGAAAGCATGGGCTTAAAAACCTATGGGTTTGCCTTTGGTCGTGAAGATATATGGCATCCTGAAAAAGATACCTATTGGGGAGCAGAAAAAGAATGGTTAGCTCCAAGTGACGAACGTTATGAAAGCGTGGATAATCCAGGAACCATGGAAAATCCATTAGCAGCAGTACAAATGGGATTAATTTATGTAAATCCTGAAGGTGTAAATGGCAAACCAGATCCATTAAAAACGGGAGCTCAAGTACGTGAAACTTTTAAACGTATGGCTATGAATGATGAAGAAACTGTAGCTTTAACTGCCGGTGGCCATACCGTTGGAAAAACACATGGTAATGGTGATGCTAGTATTTTAGGTTCAGATCCTGAATCTGCTCCTGTAGAAGAACAAGGTTTTGGGTGGTCTAACCCAACAAGAACAGGTAAGGGGAGAGATACTGTAACTAGTGGACTGGAAGGGGCTTGGACAACACACCCAACAAAATGGGATAATGGTTTTTTTGAAATGCTATTCAACCATGAGTGGGAATTACAAAAAAGTCCAGCTGGAGCATGGCAATGGGAACCTGTAAGTATTAAAGAAGAAGACATGCCGGTTGATGTAGAAGATCTAATTACTCGACATAATCCAATGATGACAGATGCAGATATGGCTATGAAAATTGATCCCATTTATAAGGAGATTTCATTGAAGTTTAAGAATGATTTTGATGCTTTTTCTGATGCTTTTGCAAGGGCATGGTTTAAGTTAACACACCGTGATATGGGACCAAAAGATAGATGGTTTGGGCCTGATGTACCAAAAGAAGATTTAATTTGGCAAGACCCAATTCCTAAAGGCAAAAAAGAATATAATGTAGAGCTCGTTAAAATAAAAATTGCTAACTCTGGATTGAGTATTTCCGAAATGATATCTACTGCTTGGGATAGTGCAAGAACATTTAGAGGATCTGATTTTAGAGGAGGCGCTAATGGAGCTAGAATTCGTTTGTCTCCACAAAAAGACTGGTTAGGCAACGAGCCAGAGAGATTATCAAAAGTATTGTCTATTCTTGAGCCTATAGCAACTGAATTTGGAATTAGTATTGCAGACACTATTGTTTTAGCAGGAAATGTAGGTGTTGAACAAGCAGCAAAGAATGCAGGTATTAATATATTAGTACCTTTTGCTCCAGGTAGAGGTGACGCTACAGAAGAAATGACGGATGCAGAATCTTTTGAATCATTAGAACCATTAGCTGATGGTTATAGAAATTGGTTGAAAAAAGATTATGTGGTAAGTCCTGAGGAACTAATGTTAGATCGCACACAATTAATGGGATTAACGGCACCAGAAATGACCGTATTATTAGGTGGTATGCGTGTTATGGGAACCAACGTTAATGGTACAAAGCATGGTGTATTTACTGATAACGAAGGAGCTTTAACTAATGACTTTTTTGTAAACCTAACAGATATGGCATACAAGTGGAAACCAGCTGATAATGGTATTTATGAAATTTGCAACCGTAAAACTGGTGAGGTAAAATGGACAGCAACGAGAATAGACCTTGTATTAGGTTCTAATTCTATTTTACGTGCTTATTCAGAGTTATATGCTCAGGATGATAATAAAGGTAAATTTGTTAACGACTTTGTTGATGCTTGGGTTAAAGTGATGCATGCAGATCGTTTTGATTTAGCATAAGTTAGCTAAAGATGAGTGACAAATTAGCATAAAAAAACCGCTTAATTTAAGCGGTTTTTTTATGCTCTATTATTTTCTTTTATCAAGTGTCTATAGAACCTAAAACACGTTTCATAAAGCTATTTAAAGCTTCTTTTTTAGGAGTTCCATCTTTTATCATTTTATTAACTTCGATAGCTCCATACATGTTTGAGATAAGTTCGCCAATTACATCTAGTTCTTCATCTTTTAAAGAAGAAACTTCTGTTAACGCCTCTAAGGTTTCGATGGTTTCTACTATGTAGTCTTCATCGTTTTCTTCTATAAATTGCGTAAGATGTTTAATTACTGGTAACTTCATCTACAAGGTCTTTTAAAACTTCAAACTTATTAGTTTGAACCTGATTTATAAACTCGCCTCCTTTAAAAGTTGCAAATGTTGGTAAATTATCAACGTTTGCTAGTTTTCTTGATTCTGGAAATTTTTCAGCATCAGCAATTACAAAAATTGCATTTTCATTTTCTGAAGACAATTTTTTAAACTTTGGCTTCATAATTCTGCAATTTCCACACCAAGTTGCAGCGTATTGTACAACTACTATATTGTTACTGTTTACAATGTCTTGTAAATTGTCTTGTGATAATTCTTCCATAACTAGATAATTAGTTTGAAGCTAAATATAAAGCAGTTCCTTTTGCATTAGGTGCCATAGCTTCTTTTCCTTCTTCCCAGTTTGCTGGACAAACTTCTCCTTTTTCTTGTACATGTGTTAAAGCATCTACTAAACGAATATATTCACCAACATTTCTACCTAATGGCATATTGTTAATGCTTTCGTGTTGTATAACACCATCTTCATCAATAATATAAGTAGCTCTGTAAGTTACATTATCACCTTCAACTTGTACGGTTCCAGTTTCTTCGTCAAAAGTTTCGTTTGTAATGTCAAGAATACCTAAAATACTAGATAAATTTCTGTTGCTATCTGCTAAAATTGGGTAAGTAACACCTTCAATACCTCCGTTGTCTTTTGCAGTACTTAACCATGCAAAATGAACTTCTGGTGTGTCACAAGATGCTCCAATTACAATCGTGTTACGTTTTTCAAATTCTGGTAATGCTGCTTGAAATGCGTGTAATTCAGTTGGGCATACAAATGTGAAATCTTTTGGATACCAAAATAAAACTACTTTTTTCTTATTGTTAACCGCTTCCTCAAGAACGTTTACTTTAAAAGTATCGCCCATTTCATTCATTGCGTCAACGTTTAAATCTGGAAATTTTTTTCCTACTAATGCCATGTGTTTGTATATTTAATTATTATTAATTTTCGATGGCACAAATATAACACACGGACTAAATTATCGATGTAAATAAAATTTTAATTCTTTATTTAGTTATAAAATAAATTTATAGTAAATAGTATTTTTGATAAATTTTTGTTATTTTTTAGAAAGTTGCTTTATTTTAATAGAAAACGCAGCAAATATAAGTGTAGTAAATGGGCTTAGCCAATTGAAGAAGGCATATCCAGCATAAGAGAATGTATCAACCCCTAGCACACTACTTTGATAAGCACCACAAGTATTCCAAGGTATTAACACAGATGTAACTGTACCTGAATCTTCTAAGGTTCTACTTAAGTTTTCTGGTGCTAAACCTTTGTCTTCAAAAGCTTTTCTATACATTCTACCTGGTATAACTATTGCTAAATATTGATCAGAGGCTATAGCATTTAATCCAACACAACTAATTACAGTACTAGCAAATAATCCAAATATACTATCAAATAGACTTAAAACAGATTTACTTATTCTAGACAAGGCACCAATGGCATCCATAACACCTCCAAATACCATAGCACAAATAACTAACCATATAGTATCAAGCATACCAGCCATTCCTCCTGAAGAAAATAATTCGTTAAGCTGTGTGCTGCTGGTGATAATTGAAGAATCTACAGTTATTGAAGTCATGATACCTTTATATGCAGAAATAAAATTAAGTTCTTCAGCTCTAGCTACTTGTTTTACAATATCTGGTTGAAAAATAATAGCGAAAATACCACCTAAAATAGCTCCAATAAATAAAGCAATTAATGGAGGTGTCTTTTTTATAATCATAAATATTACAGCACAAGGTACAAGAAACACCCATGGAGTAATATTTATAGATTCTTCAATAGCAGTAATCATTACAGAAGTATCAGCTGTACCTGTAACATCAATTGATAAGCTTATAATTATAAATATAATAAGTGTTAAAATAATCGTAGGAATGGTGGTGTACGTCATATATTTTATATGAGAAAATAATTCACCTCCTGCCATGGCTGGTGCTAAGTTTGTAGTGTCACTTAATGGCGACATTTTATCTCCAAAGTATGCCCCAGAAACAACAGCACCAGCTGTCATACCAGAATTTATTCCTAAAGCATTTCCAATACCAACCAAAGCGATGCCTACCGTTGCAGAGGTGGCCCAAGAACTACCTGTTGCAATTGAGATAAGCGCACAAATAATAACACAAGCTGGTAAAAAGATACTTGGACTTAATATTTGTAAACCATAATACACTATTGTTGGAATAATACCACTTATTAACCATGTTCCTGCCAAGGCTCCTACAAATAAAATAATAAGGATGGCTCCGATTGTAGATTTAATATTTTCAGCAACTTCTTCCATCATTTGAGCAAAAGAAACTTTATTAAATAAGCCAACAATTACAGCCACCGCAGCTCCTAATAGCATTATAAATTGATTACTCCCGCTAAGTGCATCATCACCAAAAACATACTTTACATTAAAAAACAACATGATTACTAATGCAATAACAGGAATTAATGCTTCCCATATATTAAGTTCTTTGTTTTCAACAATATGTTCATCTTGTGGTACTTTTGGTTTTATTTCTTGGCTATCCATGTGAAGCATTTAAGATTTTAAATGTAATGTTACGATTTTCAATAAAGCTATGCAAATCATAAGAGTTGATTACATTTGCATCTTATTTTAAACAATATAATGGATTCATTAACTCAAATTGTATTAGGAGCCGCTTGTGGTGAAGCAGTACTTGGAAATAGAATAGGGAATAAAGCTTTGTTATTTGGTACTATTGGAGGTACTATACCAGATTTAGATGTTTATGTTGGTAGTTTGTTTTATAATAATAAAATAGATGCCATGTTGTTTCATAGAGGGTTTATGCACTCTGTTTTATTTACAGTTATAGCAGCTTTTGTTTTAGGTTGGCTTGTGTATAAACTATATAATTCTGGAAAACGATTGCATTCTACAACCCAAAAGGATTGGGTTTTGTTATTTTTTTGGTCGCTTTTTACGCATCCTATTTTAGATTGTTTTACACCTTATGGTACACAATTATTTTTACCATTTTCAAATTATAGAGTAGCTTTAAATAACATTGCTGTTGTAGACCCAATTTATACGTTGCCTTTTTTAATTTGTATGATAGTTTTAATGTTTTTTAAAAGAACGACTACTAATAGACGATTATGGCTAAAGTTAGGAATTGGTATAAGTTCAATTTATATGTTATTCACTTTAGGTAATAAATTATACATCGATTCCGTTTTTAGAAAATCCTTAAAGGACAGTAAAGTAAATGCGGTAAGGTTTAGTACCCAACCAGGAATTTTTAATAATATACTTTGGTATGGTATAGCAGAAACTGATACGTCTTATTTTATAGCTAATTATTCTTTATTTGATACAAAAAACAGGTTTTTACATTTTAAAACTATCCCAAAACAACGCGATTTAAAACCTTCAGAATTTAATGATATTAAGAGTTTAGCATGGTTTAGTAATCAATATTACAGCGTTTATAAAATTAACGATAATCAATATCAATACAATGATTTACGATATCCTCTTTTAGATGAAGCAAACCCTAATTCTTCAGTATTTAGTTTACTAATTTATAAAGATGAAAAGAGACTTAATATGAAACCTTTTGAACCTAAATTTGATAGTTTAGGAGATATTATGGCTTCCATATGGATACGTATTAAAGGTATTTAATAAGTTTTTACTTCACTTTTAGTATGTTTAATTCTTCCATAGTTTGTCTCATAATTATGTATGTTCTTTCAATATCGTCATCTAAACCAATAGAAAAACGAATTAAACCATCACTTAGTCCCATGGCTTTTTGTTCGTTTTCAGGAATTTCAGAAGATGTTGAAGCCCCTGGAGCACTAAATAAAGTTTTATAAAATCCTAGGCTAACAGCTAAATATCCTAAGTTTTTGTTTTGCATGAGTTCCATAAGCTCATTTGCTTTTTCTAAAGAACCTACATCAATGGTTAGCATACCTCCAAATCCATATTTATCATTCATCATACTTTTAAACAAGTTATGAGAAGGGTGTGTTTTTAATCCTGGATACACTGTTTTTAACCCGTCAGATTCAAATTTTTCTGCTAAAAACAAACCATTTTTGCTATGCTGTTGCATTCTTATATGTAATGTTCTTAGATTTTTTAATACAGAAGCAGCTCTTAAGCTATCCATTGTTGAACCTAGTAACATAGAAGCGCCGCTGTTTACATTGCGTAAATCGTTTATAAATTTTTGAGTACCACAAACGACACCACCAACAGTATCACTTGAACCGTTTATAAATTTTGTTAAGCTGTGAATAACAATATCGGCTCCTAAAATAGCAGGTGAAATAGACAATGGGGAAAAGGTATTGTCTACTATTAATTTTATTGAGTTATTAATTTAGTTTCCATACAATTTGTTTTTGTGTA
>TARA_R110002050_G_scaffold303_7_pt1 | contig 16759 bp, 18 predicted proteins | sample TARA_R110002050 | Tara Oceans TARA_R110002050 (sample SAMEA4396988) | marine metagenome | biome: Polar Biome; feature: [DCM] deep chlorophyll maximum layer (ENVO:01000326); material: water (ENVO:00002006), including particulate matter (ENVO:01000060) such as... | depth 25 m
CATACCGCTCAAAGAAGTCTACAAAACTTTCAAAGAAATAAATCAGCTAGAATTAATTAATCAAGCCGGTATACGACAACAATACATAGATCAGTCTGTTAGTTTAAATTTAGCTTTTCCTGCAGAAGTAGCACCTAAATTTATAAACAAAGTACATTTGGATGCGTGGAAAAAAGGAATTAAAACTTTATACTACATGAGAACTGAATCAGTATTGAGAGGTGATATTGCGGCTGCAGCAACAAGTGAAGACTGTTTAAGTTGTGATGGATAGAGGTTTTGGAGATACATTTGATAGGTTTACTAAGGCCACAGGAATCAAATGGTTAATTATTACTGTAACCGGTTGGTTGGGTATAAACTGTGGTTGTGCATATAGAAGAAAATTATTTAACAAGTGGTTTCCATATAAACAAAAATTAAAAATGAAGAAAAAAGTAACGTTAAAAGATATACTAGACCCAATAGATCCAAAAGTTTTTTGGTTAAAGTATTGGAATAAAAAACACCTAGTAATAAGAAGAAATAAATTCAAAGGGCTTTTTACTTGGAATGATTTTAATAAGTATTTAAATCAATATCCTAACATGAATGGCTTACAAATACTAGACTACAGAAAAGATGGAGATGGTAGATGGTGTCTTGATAAAGTAAAGAAAAGAAAGTTGAACTTACCTATGCTATCAAAGAATAAAATATACGAGCTTTGGTCTAAGTGGGGTAAGTCTCTTGTATTACCTGGTTCACAAGATCAAAAAGAAGATTTAGTAGATATTTTATTTGAATTAGAAAAGTATTTTGACAAAGGGTTTTGCAATGTTTATGCTTCTCCTAGAGCTAACTCTAAAAGCTTTCCTGCTCACGCAGATCAAACAGAAAACTTTTTATTTCATACAGAGGGTAAGGTTAAGTGGACTATATACAAAGAGTTTGCTCCTAACAAACCTAAAGAAATAATAGATGAGTTTATTTTAGAAGCAGGTGACTTATTATATATACCACAGTATCAATATCACAAGGTTGATACAATAGGTCCTAGAATATTAATCAGTGTTCATTTTGCTAACAAACCTCAACAATCATTAAAGAAGTTTAAAATATCTAGTACAAAAGAAAACAAAAGAAATAAGTGGTATAACTTTAAACCTAAACAAACAGAAACTGAAGAGACTCAACCTAAAAAATGGAGGATGCAGTCAATGAATTGGAAGAAAAAATACTTTAGAGATAAAATATGAGAATAGCAATAATAAACAACGCAAGACCTTCTGCAAACGAAAAAATAAAAAATGCTTTTTGTGGTAAATACGTACCATATAAAATAAATAATATTGAAGAGATAGAAGACAAAAAACATATTGGGATAGTCATAATAGACAAAGACAACCCAGAATTAATTAATAAAATAATAAATTTAATAAAAAATGAAAGCAGGTAAGATATGGGGTAAAACCGAAATGGTACACAAAAATGGTGTACTAGAGTTCCATCGCATTGAATTTAATAAAGGATTTAAATGTTCTGAACACGAGCATAAATTTAAATGGAATGGATTTTTTGTAGAATCAGGTAAAATGATAGTTAGAGTTTGGCAAGACGATCAAGGTCTTGTTGATGAAACAATACTTAGTGCTGGTGATTTCACTATGGTAAAACCAGGTAAGTATCATCAATTTGAAGGTCTTGAAGACGGTGTAGCTTTTGAATTATACTGGGCTGAGTTTAATCATGATGATATAAAAAGAAAAACATCAGGAAGTAAAACATGAAAATAGCAATAGTAATACCTGCTAGATTAAATAGCACTAGATTAAAACGTAAAATGCTAATGCCGTTTAACGGTAGGTCATTAATAAGAACTGTGTTTGAAAAATGCAGATCAATGGGTTTTGATACGTACGTTGCCACCGATAGCTCAACAATAGCATCTAGAATACCTGTAGCAAATGTAATTAAAACAGCTGAGTGCAAAGACGGTACAGAGAGAATATCAAAAGCTATAAATGGTAAATTATCCAAATACGATGCAATTATAAACGTACAGGGTGATATGATTGATATAGACTTGCAAACATTAAAACCTTTGTTAGATTATTGTAAGAAAGATAAAATAGGTGACTGGGACGTTGTAACAGCTTATACAGAAGGTTACAAACCTAACGATGTTAAAGTAATACATAACTACGGTAAAGCATTATGGTTTACTAGAAGTGATATAGGTTATGGAGATAGACATATAGGTTTATATGCTTATCAAGCTCACGTGTTAACAACACTTAATTTGTTACAAGATAAATACGAAATAGAAAACTTAGAACAAAACAAACTACTAGGCTATCATACGGTAAGAGTAGTTAAAACTAAATATAATGGAATTGAAATCAACACACAAGAAGACGTTAATAGCTGGTCCTTGCTCAATTGAGAGCGAGGAAATGGCTTTGCGTTTAGCAACTAAGCTACAAGAATTAGCAAACAAATATAACTTTGATTTTGTATTTAAAGGATCTTTTGATAAAGCAAACAGAACATCAATTGATTCAAAAAGAGGTATGGGTATAGGTCAAGCTGCAAACATATTTGAAAAAGTAAAAAAAGAAGTTGGTTGTAAAACAACTACAGATATACATGAGACTTGGCAAGCAAGACACTTAGAAACTGTTATAGACATTATACAAATACCTGCTTTTTTATGTAGACAAACTGATTTACTTACTCAAGCTGGTAGATACTTTGAAACAGTTAATATTAAGAAAGGTCAATTTGTAGATGGTAAAAGTATGATACACCCTGTAAACAAAGTCTTAAGCTCGTACTTTAATAAAAAAGCTAAGAACGTTTGGTTAACAGAAAGAGGTAGTATGTTTGGTATGAACGATCTTGTTGTAGATTTTAGGCAAGTTGTTGATATGAAAGAACTAGGATATCCTGTTATAATGGACTGCACACATTCTACACAAAGACCTAATCAAGGTAGCACTACCTTAGGTCAACCACGCTATGCTATACATATCGCTAAACTTGCTAAAGCAGTAGATGTAGATGGTTACTTTTTTGAAGTACATGAAGATCCTAGCCAAGCTTGGAGCGATGGTGCTAATATGATACAGTTAGATAAGTTTGAAAACATATTAAAACAATTAACATGAAAAATTTAATATCAAACAAGTATAAAGACTTAATAGTACAAAGACACAAAAAAACTAAATGGGGTGGAGCTGTAGAGCATAAGCAAAAGTTTATAAAAAAACATGCAGATGAATATTCTTGTAAATCTATATTAGATTATGGATCTGGTTATGGTATGATGAAACAACTTATGCAAGAAGATTATCCTAACGAGTATGAGATACATGAATATGAACCTGGCGTTGTAGGTAAAGATCTAGATCCTATAGCTTGTGATATGACAATATCATTTGACGTTTTAGAACATATAGAACCTAATAAAATAGACAACGTCTTACAACACATTTACGATAAAACAAACAAAATAGCATATCACAATATATGTTGTATTCCAGCGCAGGGATCATTTCCAGACGGCAGAAACTTTCATTTGTTAGTTAAAAAGCCTAGCTGGTGGATAAAAAAGTTTGAAGACAAGTGGGATATAATATCTTCATCAAGCGGTGCAAAAGATAAATTTCTTAGAATACTATTAAAAAAGAAATGATAGCAAATAGAGAATGTGGAGATTGTACTCAATGCTGCCAAGGTAATTTAGTTTTAAAAATATTTGATCAGCGTTGGACTGGTAGACCTTGTCAGTTTGTTGGTGAAAAAGGTTGTACAATATATAAAGATAGACCAAAAGATCCATGTAAGGATTTTAAATGCGGTTGGTTGGGTGATACTGATTATGTATTTCCAGAGTGGATGAAACCAGATAAAAGTGGTTTAATTTTAATGTGGAAAAAAAGAAACAGTATACCTTACTTATTGGCTGTACATTGTAAGTCAGGTACTAATGTAGAGGCTTTATTGTGGCTTTTTACTTGGGTAGATGATAACAATGTTAATTTAGAAATACTAGGCCAAAGGCAAAAACATCTTGTAGGTACTAAAGAATTTAAAAACAGTTATAAAAAATAAATTATGAGAATATATATAGGACACGACTCAAAATATCCTGAAGCAACAAAAGTTTGCAGGAAATCAATTGAAGATCATTCTGAAGAAGGAGAGCATGATATAAGATATTTAGATAAAGCAGGTTTAGAAAGGATCGGAGCATACAATAGACCTAAAATAGCAAACGAATCAACTGAGTTTTCTTTTACAAGGTTTTATGTTCCTATGTTATCACATTATAAAGATGTTTCTTTATTTTGTGATAATGATTTTGTTTGGAAGTGTAATCCATCTGAAGTGTTACAATATTTAAGAGGTAAAAAAGTTTCTGTAGTAAAGCACAAACTTGATTTTATTCACGGAACAAAAATGAACGGAGTAGCTAACAAGTCTTATCCAAGAAAAAACTGGAGTTCATTAATGTTGTTTAACAATGAAAAATGCAAAAACTTAACTCAAGATTATTTAGATAAAGCTACACCTGCTGATCTTCATCAGTTTGCTTGGGCTAAAGATAATGAGATAGGTGGAATACCTATGAAGTATAATCATTTAGTGGGTTATTACAATAAGCACAAATATATAAAAGCAATACATTACACACAAGGAGGACCTTGGTTTGACGAATATAAAAACAGTGAATTATCAGAAGAATGGTGGAGAGTATACAAGAGTTTGTAAAAAATAAGAGCATAGTATTTGTAGGTAACTCTGTTGAAATAATGCAACATAAGCTAGCTGAGAAAATAGCAAGCTATGATATTGTTGTACGTTTCGGTAGAGCCATAAATGCTACGCCTAGACATGAAGAGTCTATTAGTGATCGTTGTGATATATGGGTGACAGGTCAATTTAGAGCACCTATCTATAATGAATTAAAAAAAGAATTTACAACAGGAAAATGGAAAGATACTAAGGTATTAGTAAATAGATCGAGAGGTAATTTAAACCTAAAAGACTGGAAGTTAGAAGAGCATTTACCAAAAGATATGCCTCAAAACTTTATGTACTCGGATCAAGAGCTTATAGATATAATGAATACTTTTGATAAAGATATATTAAAATCTAAAAATCTAAGACCTAGTGCTGGTTTTATAACCATACTATGGTTTATAAATAAAGTTAAAACATATAAAAGTTTAGATCTTATAGGTTTTGATTTTTTTGCTAAAAGTGTTAAAGAAAGAAGAACGGATAAGAAGGGAAATAAAAGTAGTGCTGATCCGCATAGCTGGCACTTACCTGTTTATATATTACCTGTATCTGCACATGATATGCAATTTGAACAACAGTATATATCTTTTCTAGAACGTAAAGGTTTATTAAACTGGCACGTTCTAAGTAATTTAAAAGAAGAAGGTGTAAATTACACCGGGTGGATGAAAGGTATTAAAAGAGTTAAATCAGCTCCTAGAAAATCTAAAATTTCAAAAATATAACTATTTCTTTTTAGGCTTTGTATGTCCGTAACCTTTCTTTTTTAATTCTAAGTGTTTTTTGTACGAGTTAGCTTTTACAGATTTACTACCCTTGTACATCATGTGTGCTTTAAATTTTTTTGCCATTATTTTTTGTTTTTACCTTTTGAATAAGGAAACATCATATTCATAGCGTTACGTCTACTATGACATCCACAAGGTATATTCAAACCCTGTGAAACTTTATCCACTACGTTTTTAATTCCTGTTTTAGTTGTGAACTTATGTATCGTATCTCCTAATCCTTTTGATTTCATATTTATAAATTTAACATTTCCATCTACGTCTAGCAGCTCTGCCTCTTTCACCTTTCCAACCTTTTGATCTTGCACAAAACGATTTTCTACGTTTAGCAGCTTTACTACCTTTTTTAACTTTACCTGTAACAGCTGTTTTTAGTTTACTACCTGGGTTTTTACGTTTGTAAGCTTTAACTCCCTTAGAGGTCATGCCAGCACCTTCCTTGGTTGATCTAAAGTTACGACCCTTACCTTTTGTAGTCTTTCTAATAGCCATTAATTATTTCTTACGTTTTATAGGTACACAGTTAGGAACTTTTCTACCGCCTTTTTTCTTCATGCCTATAGCTTGATATCCTTTCCAACAAGCTTTTTTTAATCCTTTTCCTTTTTTCTTTGCCATGTTATATTATTTTGTATTTTGTTTTTTTACGATCTTTAAAAGCTTTTAAGCACCTATTTCTATTTTTTTCAGGTGAAACATAACTAATGTGTAACCAGTTAGGGTTTTCATCAGTTCCAAACTCCCATATCATTTGATCAAAATCTAAGTTTGCTTTTATCCAATTAAACATCTCAGCATTAGAAGCTTTACCATAAGTGTCATCAATGTCCATAGCTTGGCCACTACAATGCTGTGATTTAAAACTTCCACCAATAGCTTCGTTTAATTTATCTCCACGATAGAACGAGTTTATCTTTATAGGACCTCCTACGTGCATTCTAAGGGGTTCAAATACTTTTTCAGATATAAGCTTCATGTTTGTTAAATGATCCTTTGTAGGTTCATTTTTTAAACCAAGCCTCTTCGCTGTTATGCTATACACTCCTTCTTTATAGCTGACGTGTTTACTTAATTTTTCCATATTTTTTAACAAAGGCCGCAAGAGCCGTCACAGTATTCACACATATTAAAATTTATTTTCGTTATTAATTTCTTTTATTGACTCTTGTATTTCATTTAAATCAGTAGGTAATAAAAGATCTAAACCAGCTTTAAAAACTTTTTCTTTTGAACCTTGATTAAATATAATAATTGTAGGTGCCATACGTACTCTGTATTTTTTCTTTGCTTGTGGTGCTTTAGATATATCTACTCTGTAATAAGGTACGTTTAACTTACCCCAGTCAGAAAAACAATTTTCTTTATTAAAATCTGCCCAAAACTCAACAACCACAATGTCTTTCTCGTCAAACGCTCCTCCACTTACTTTATCTTCAAAGTTACCATCATCTATCCAATACTTGTCTGGTACTTCTGATTGACTAAATAGTAAAAACGGTATTAAAGTTAATATTAAAGTTAATTTTTTCATTATCTATTTTTTTGAATTTCGTAAATTCTTTCGTCTAGCTTATCTAGCTTTTGTAGTATCATTTCTACATCGTCTTGTGTGTCCATAATTGTATTACGGATCAACTCATCTTTTAGTTCCCACTCTGTTTTCGATATTGTTGGCTTAGGAAGCTCCATAGCCCTAGCTATATCTGCCTGCATAACAAAGTACATACTAGCTAGTGATATGGTAAAACCTACAATTATTCCTATAGTTTTTAAATCTAGTGTTACCTTAGTATTTTCTCCAATTTGCTTTGTCATGTTTTTATTTTAAAGTGTAGTTTAATCCTATTGATGTATTAAATAGCTCGCTGTCCCACATTTTAGCATATTCACCTTCGATAAATACACCTAAGTTTTTATTTATTTTCCAACCAAAATTTATTCCAGCATTATAATCTTCCCATTGCTCTAAATTAGCATCTTGTATCAAACCTCCTTTACCCCAATTGTTTCTATTAAGATAACTTACAGCTTCGTCTCCTTTTATATATCTGTGATAAGGTAATATATAATTTGCGTATGCATGAAGCCAAAAGCTACTTTTGTAGTGATAAAAATCAATACCAACAATTGGTGCAACTTCTCCAAAAGCATCTAGTAAATCCCATTGCTCTCCGTTGTATCTATTCATTAGATCTGTAAATACAGTTTCTCTAAACTCTATATCACTGTCAGCTACTCTATTTCCATCTTCATCGATCCAATACCAATCACTTGTTTCATTACCAGCTTCGTCTGTAGAAGTGTAGTATATGTCATCATAACCGTATTCAAAACCTAGCGTGTACCAAGGATTAGCTGGGTATTCAAACTCTTCACCTGTGTTTGGATCTGTATAAAATTCTGTTTCGTTTAACCATATTTCTACCGGGTTATAACCATAAGCTCTATCATGTGTACGGTATATTGCACCTGCAGATATACTAAACTTTTTACCGAGAGGTAATCTAGCTCTTATTTCTGCTGATTGATATTTTAGGTTTATCTTAGAAACTTCTCTTGACTCAGCTTTAACGATGTGATATTTGCCTGTATGCTTTAAAAAGAATCTATGATTATCAAACATTTCTCCTCTCCATCTTTCTTTTTCCACATGAAACTGATATTCTAAACCATTAAAAGCAGATGTAGATGCGGCAAAAGCTAATTGATTTTCAGTACCATCGTAAAAGTTTTTAGGTTTTCTTTCGTAATCAAACCTAGCTAGTTTTCTAATACCAAAACCAAACCTATAATCAAAAGGATAATTAGGAGTATCATCTACAACAACCGGTATATCATATAATCCATCACCCTCGCCAGTTCTAACAAAGAAAACATTTTCTCTTGCTTCTATTGAGTTACTAACATCTCCAGCACCATATATAGTACCGTATTTTAAAAAGTCTTTATAAACGTTTTCAAAAAACTGAGCATTAGTGTTAGTGCTAATTAAAATTGCTAATGTAAATAGTAGTTGTTTCATCATGACAGAAGGTCTTTAATAATTTATTATTACGTGTTTTTAGTTCTTTTTAAATGGATTTTTTGTTTTCATTTTATTTTTTTTCTTTCCTTTAAATGGGTTTTTTGTTTGAAACTTTGATTTTTTCTTATCATAAGGGTTAATACCAACATCCCAAGTACTCCAACCCAGCGACATAGCTATTCTTTGCCATGCTGCGTGCTCGTTGTCTGCGGCTTCTTTTAAGTTGTTTACTTTTCTAACAACTCGATCTAACGGTACATTTGTAACAGCTGATACAACGTTACCTACAGCTAAGTGTGCTGGGTTGTTTATACCAAAACCATTTTCTGCAATTTCATCTTTATTAAACTTCATTGTTTGAGTAGCGCTATATAGTTTTCTAGCCTTACTTCCTATAGGTGGTGATAAGTTTAAAGCCTCAATCATAGTGTAAGCATGATCAGATCTAGGTTTATCTTCTTGTTCCATAAACTTTAATATAGTGTTTTTAATCGTAGAAGCTATAGCTCCATAAACACCACTACCTCTTAATATAGTATCAGTCATGCTATTTAATTGCCTAGATTTTTTCGCATCCCAATCAATATCTTCTTCATCTTCACCTCCAAATGCTAATCCAAATAAAGCACTTTGTAAAGCTGTAAACATAAAGTTTTGTATTGCACCGTAGTAAGCTATTTTAGATACATTAGTTTTCCAATCACCTCTACCATTTTTTAAATCTAAAAATGATTTTTTCATTATTCTAGTATACTGCATTGGTGTATTTTGAAAAGCAAGTATTAGTCTACCTAAAGGTCCAGCTTGTTGTTGAGATATTCTATCAGGTCTAGCAGACTGCTGATTTTCTTCTGTTATTTCTTGAAAGTCTGCAAAAGCTTTTGATTCAGCTTCTTTATCACTTAAACCTTCTTTCTTATATTTATTTAATCTATTTCTAAAAAACGTAGCACCACCTGAAGCAATAGCAAAACTATCTGCCATTTGTGTAGGTAAGAAACCTTTTTTAAGTAAATAAGATATAGCAGCATTTGCTTTATTTTTAGAGTTAGCAACTGCGTTTGCTATTTCTGCTTCTTGTATATCACTTTGTAGACCAGATCGTCTTTGTTTTAAAAAGTCTGAATTAAACAGCTTACTAAAGTCAGACCAGTATTGACCTTGATTCGCAAAAGCCATACCAGCTTTTAATGGGTTGTTATCTTTCCAGTTCACATAGTTTATACTAGATATTGTTTGTAGTATTGCAGATCTACTGTTAAAGAACATTATAGCACCAATAGAATTATTTGTCCAGTTCATAAAGCTATTAACTAATCTGTTCTGACCAAAGCTTCTATTACTACCGTTTTCCATACGATATAGTATATCTTCTAAAGCTTCTCTAAATCTAGTACCATATACAGCTTCTATTTTGTTAAGATTTTTAGGTGAAAATATAACGTCTTTATTTTCTATCCATTGTTTCAGATATTTTTTTCTACCTACTTTTGACACGATGTTATTCATATCACTAACCATGTTACCTGTAATCCACTCAGCTTCTGGTTTTAAGTAACCTTTTTCTAACTTAGTTACCATAGCAACTTTATCAGCAAACTCTTTTAGTTTAGCATCTTTGTTTACTATGTCTAATAAACTTTTTAAATCTGTCTTAGATATTCCAGGCACATCAAAACCAGCTTTGTCGTATAAATAAACTCTAGCAGCTTGATCGTGTGTAAAGTTGTTATAATCTGTAGGTTGTCTTAGCTTTTTATTAACATCAGGATATTGTTTTCTTAATGCTTTAAAATCATTTGACAAAGTTTGTCTAGCATTGTTAATATCGTTTGTTGCTCGTGCAAATGGTTTAAATAAGTTTTTATCAAACCACTCTTTTTGTTGGTCTCCTTTTTTACCTTTACCTAAAAATGAATACACAAGGCCTTGAAAATCTTCAGCTGATGGTGGTAAAAAGTATTTATACTTACCTATTTCTTCTCCTCTAGCTTTTGCAGCTGCGTTAGAATATTCTTTAAAGCTTAATACTCCTTTTGTTTGTTCTAATATATCGTTAAAATCTTTGTCTAAAGCTTTGCTAGATTTAACTATAGCTTGCTGAACGTCAGATTTAACATCAATAACGTTTAGTACGTCTTGAACAGCTTTAACGTTTTTATAAGCGTCATCAGCAAAGTAAAAATCATTATAACCATCTACAGCTTTTTCTAATATCCAATTTGCTTTTGCTTCAGCCGTACCATTTTCTAAGCCAGTAATATTTTTTAATTTAATATCTAAGCCAAGACCTTTTACAAATTTTTGTATTGCTTTTGCAGATGCTTGAGGTCTAGCTGTTAATATAAATATATCTTTGTTACCAAACTTACCTTGACGTTTTTGAGCTAAATCAAACAATGGTCCTTTTGTTCCACCTATTACTTTATTGAAATCACTAAAATCAAACGAAGCACCCAAGTCTTCTAGCTTTGCAGATTGTAATGCAAACTCAGTTGCATCTATAGATCCACCTGTACCATCTGGTAAAGTGTAAAATACTTTTGACTTAGTTTGCGCAAGTGTATCATCAAAATCAAATACACTAATACCTTTTCTAACTTTACTACCAGTTCTTGCAACCTCTGCAGCTTTGTCTATTAATCTAAACTCTTTTATTTGATCGTCTATATTTGACTTACTTGATAACACTCTGTTTTCAACAGCTGCATCATCTTGTTGTTTAGCCATGTCTTTAAATCTAGCAAGCTCTTTACCAGCTAAATTATTTATCATCATATCATATTTTGACTTACCAGTAGTAAAATCAAAAGTAGCTTTAGCTAAAGGTATGTCGTACATAAATCTCATATCACCTAAAGGGCTGTTGCTACCTAGTATTTTGTCTAAATTATCAAACCTTTTTTTATCACCTAATGATTGTTCAAATCCAGTTCTTGTAGTATAAAAATCTTGTTCAAACGTTCCGTTATATATTGACTGAACAGTTAAAGCAGAAACAGTAGCACTATCAACAACATGCTCACCTTTTATTGCAAACGTCTGTAGACCATCAACTAAGTATATAGATGTAAAAGGCGCTAAAGCTCTATCAGACATTACTTCGTTTGTGTTAGCTTGTTTGTCTCTATGCACATATTCTATAGCTTTATTTCTATCAGGCATTGAATCAACCCATCTTTGTAAAGAAGAATTTATAGCTAAATCAAAATTCTGAGCAGCATCTTTTACAATAGCTCCCTCAGTATTGACTTTCATATAGTTGTTTATTCTTTTTATTTTTTGATCAACAGTAATTTCTTCTTGAGCTATTTTATTTATAATACCTATTTCATTATTACCTAGCTTTTTAGAATTAGCTGGTTCAAAATTACCTTGATTTTTAAAAAACTTTGTGTAGTATTTTTTTAATTGTGGGTCTTTTAAATCTTTGTAAGACGGTGCGTTTTTAAGCCTACTTATAAACTCATCTTTAAATTCAACGCCTAAAGCTCTGTTATCGAATTTAAAATAACTTTTTATAAAAGAACCTTCTGTTCTACCTGCTTTTGACATCTGTAGTGTAACTAGCTCTTTCGGTAACATACCTTTATCTATCATGTCAAATAAATAATTTTCAACGTGATCTTTTATAACAGCTTGTCCTTCTTCAGTTAGTTGTTTAGGTTTACCTTTCCAGTATGTTTGTAGTGATTTTACGCTCTTTAAAAATGGTAAGTTAGTTAATACAGCTTTTTTATATGCCATACCTGCTACTTTAGCTTCAGGTAACGTTTCAATTAAAGCGTTTTCTATTACGTTTTTAGTAATACCAGCTTCATCACTTAGTTTACCACTAACAAAGTTTTCTAAAACATTAGCTTGTTCTATAGTATTATCTATGCCTATACTTTGTAAAGCTTCTACCATTATATCACCTTTACTTCCTTTTGAAAACTTAACTGTAGGGTCTCTATTTATTTGCTTTGATATAAGAGCTATGTCATTATCTTTTGTCTCAATGTTAAGTAAGTTATTAATAGCTTCTCTTCTAGCAATAACATCTGGTGATTGTACAACTTCCATTGTAGCATCAAACGCAAGTTCAGCTCCTATTTCTTCAGCTAACGCATCTTTTCTAGTACCTCTTTTCGAAGGAGCAATATCTTTACCAAGGTAAAAATCTAAAAATTGTTTTGCTGATGGAGTTTTCTTTTCATAAAGTGTAGGCCCAGATAATCTATTAACATCTTTAGGTAGCAAACCTTTTGCTACAGCATCGTCAACTTCTGTTGGACTTAAGTTTCTTCCAACTTCTTTTGTAAATAACCTGTCTTCTGGTTTAGTGTTTCTTTCAAATCTAACTAATGTTGATATTGGTATGTTTTTAAGAACAACATCTTTATTTTTATTTAAGAAGCTTCTGTAAGCATCTCTTGTACCCATTAGTTTAGCTATAGCTGGTTTTAATTCTGTTCTATAACTTTTAGTTAATTGTTTTACAAATTGCTTGTTATCAACCTCAGGTAACCTAGTACCAAAAGTTTTTATTACAGCGTTTTTAATTTTATCAACAAGTGCTTGATCAATACCTAGCTGTCTTCTAAATTTAGAATTTGTTGGTATTGCTTTTTCTGTTGTTGCTTCTGTATCTGCAATTTGTCTAGCACCTTGATCTATAGCTTGCTCAAACTTAGCTTTAGTAGCAGCTTCTCCTTTTCTAAATACGTTACCTATTTTATTTGCTAACTGTGAGTTTATCCAACCAGATAAACTATCGTTAACTTCTGGATTAAAGTTTCTTATGTGAGGTATTAACTCTGCTATTGCGCCAGAAACAAAATCTTCTGATGAAAAACCTGGTGGTTTATCTATAGGTATTTTACTTTTAATTAAACCTTCTAACATACCATTAGCGTATATATCTCCAATAACTCTATCAGCTTCAAAGTTTTCAGGCTTACCCATGTTGTTTAAATCTTGTTCAACACTTTTTGATGACTTTGTAGTTGTGTTTCCAAACTCATCTGTTACAGGTATTTGGTTTAGTTGACCACCAATTTCAGCACCTTCTTGTACGGTTCTGATCATACCTTTACCAAGCTTGCCACTTTTTACACTCTTGTTGAAATCTCTTATAAAGTTAAATACATCTTTACCACTGTTAAACTTAACTTTAAAACCTAAAGAATTTAATATATCTCTTTTTACATCACCAAGTTTTTGAAACAAACCTTGATTCTGTGCTTCATAAGGAATAAAACCTTGAGTTAAAGCATCAGAAAAAGCTGTTAACATTTCTTCTGCTTTTATATTTACCTTATCGTTTTTATATTTATTTACAGTTTGTTCTAAAAAACTACCTTTTCTTAAAAGTCTAGGGTCTAGTTGTAGTAATTCGTTTCCTAAACCAGTTGCTAGCTTCTGAGCGGCACCTTTATCTTTTGTTACGGTATTTAATAGAGCAGCATGTAATAACTCGTGTTGAGCAACTGATACAGCTTTTTCTTTTTTAGCAACTTCTTGATTGATTATTATTTCTTGAGAACCATCTGCGTTTTGTACAATAAAACCTTGATCACCAGACTGTTTTACATTAATCTTGTTTTTAGGATCTTGTATTGTTTTATTTATTTCATCAATTCTAGACTGAACTTCTTTTGTTGTACCATATTTATTAAACTTAATATTTAAGTCTTTAGCTATACTTTCAACATTTTGAGTTAACAGCTCTGATGTTTGATCTTGAGCTTGCACAATGTCACTGTTTAATATAGCCTCATTAATAGTATCTAATCTATCATTTACTTTTTTAGCTCGTAGTGGATTGTTTTTATATTGCTCACCGTCTTTAAATCTTAATAGTTTGTTTTTTTCTACTAACAAATCTAACTGAGCACCTGATACGACATCTGGGTTTGCGTTTATAGCTTTTAAAACATCTTGGCCAAACTCATAGCTTTGATCAAACTCTTTAATTAGTTTAGCCCACTCAGCTTTTCTTTGTGGTGATTTTGCAGCATCAAATTTTTTCTGTGCAGCAAGCCTATATTCTTCTATTTGATTTAAAGATTTACCACCTTCTTGCCTAAACGCATCGTAGTAAGCTTTTCTATTACCTTTAACATTAGAGCTAAAACCACCGACACCCATCATACCTGTCATTAATAAAGTTGCAGCTGTTGTTTCTTGAAAACGTTTCCAATCAGCAAACTCACCATGTTTTTGTAAATCTAATCCTGTAGCTATTTTAGCAACATCACCAAGAGCAACGTCTAAGTTTTCTTCTATTTGCTCACCAACTATTTGAGCAAAAAAGTTTTTACTAGCAGTTTTGTAAGCTTCTCTGTTTGCAGCGTCTTTTAAATTTTTAACTAAATTTACTGTAGCGGCTTTATATGCTCCACTACCAAACAATAAGTTTGCATCCGGCACTATCATGTTTGCCACGGCAGTTCCAGTAGATTTCATTGTGGAGTATGCGTGAGCTCGAACACCTGTTAAGCCCATTTCTTTACCTTCGTAATAGTTATCAGAGTGTGTCATTAAAAATGCAGCTTTAGCTGCGTTAAGTTGTCTACCTGTTAAAGCAAAACTTTTACCACCAACAACTAAACTTTTTACCGGTCTAAAATCACCCTTACGAGCAGAAGCAACAATACCACCAATAAATGGTAGCATCTCAGCTGTGTTTCTCATTACTCTATCACCTAAAGTACCTTGTTTATCGTCACCTGTTAGTTTGTATTCTGATGCGTCAGAAGTACCTAACCAGTTTGATCTAAATTCTTTATCGTACTGATCGTCTAACCAGTCTAACGCTCCATAACCTTCTTCACTTGATTTTCTAGCTCCAAAAGCATCAGCAACAAAAACACCTACATCTTTTACAAAACCACCTGTAGCATCAACAGCAAGTTGTGCCGCACCTTGAGCAAGTACAGCTAGATCATCAGCTCTTTTGTTTACAATATCACCTTCTCCTTTTTTCTTGTTTCTATCCACATAAGCTTTTATATCATCAGTCATTTTAAAGTTATTTTTAAATAACTTGTCAGTAGCATTGTAAAAACCTTCAAGTTCTAAATCTCCTAGTTTAGAGTTTAAACCTTGTAGTTTTTGTTTCTTTTCTTCGTCTGTATATGTTGGGGAGTTTTGTATATTATCTCTAATAGCATCTAGATCTTTCTTTTGATTTAAAAAAGAATTCATACGTAGTTCGGATAAATCAGCTTCTTGCTCGCCAATTTTTACGTTAGATGTTTTCATGTACGGTACGTCCATAGGAAGCATGTTGCCACCTTGCATAAGTTTTGCCGGTCCAAAGATATTCCATAAATCACCCATATCCCATTTACCAGCATCATAATCTTTTTTTGATTTTCTATATAAATAACCAGGTGTTTCAGCAGCGTATCTTTCAAGCTGTTTTTGATCCATGTTGTTTAAAGCGTAGTCTTCGTCTTGTTGACTTAATTTAATTTTTTCAAACTTTTTGTCTCCTATGAAATCTTTTAACTTGTCATCTACATCTACAAATCCTTCGTCAGAAACTCTAGCTGTTGTTAAGTTATTTAAAGCGTTACGAGCAGTCCTATAGTCTTGATTATTAACTATATCTTTATACTCTTTGTTATCTTGATAACCTTCTGGATCTTTTAGTTTTAACTGCTCTACTAAAGATTGTTGTTCCCTATATTTACTAGCTCTATCTTTTTTACCTGAAGCTTTAAATTTTGCGTCTTTTACATATTTAGTAGCTTCCATGTATTTTGGATCACTATAAAAATCATCGCTTTTATTAGCACCAGACTCAAAATCATTTTTTATTTTTAACCACTTAGCGTATTTAGGGTCGTTCAGAAAGTCTTGATTATCAAGTTCTTCATCTGTAAAAGATCCTTGATTATTGCTTTCTTGATAAAAATTTATATTTGCAGTTCTAAACTCATCTACAGCTTGATCTATTTGGTTACTATCATAACCTTTTCTAGCTAGCTCTCTGATTAGTCTTAACTGATCTTTATTAGGATCAGACATATATTATTTATTTTGTAAATTAGCTAATGCTTCTATAACTTTCTTGTAGATATCTCCTTGACCTTTATCAGCCAACATATCAACTTTTTCCATAATTTTTTCTATACCATCAGAAGGGGTAATAGTAACGTCTGCCGTT
>TARA_R110002050_G_scaffold300810_1_pt1 | contig 16752 bp, 11 predicted proteins | sample TARA_R110002050 | Tara Oceans TARA_R110002050 (sample SAMEA4396988) | marine metagenome | biome: Polar Biome; feature: [DCM] deep chlorophyll maximum layer (ENVO:01000326); material: water (ENVO:00002006), including particulate matter (ENVO:01000060) such as... | depth 25 m
CCACATGCCTTTTAAAGAGAATCACATCAACTTTGCCTTCGACAAGCTCAGGCACCGGTAGAGAAGTCCAACAAGCCCAGGCACCAGTAATAGATTATTGAAGCTTGTACGTTTAAAACAATTAACAATTAACACATTTCACCCTACTTCTTCACGAAAAAATCCCCACTGTTCACTCCACTTTAATCGATCCTCACGAACTAGGTTAAAGGAAAACCAATTCAATTCTTAAATTCAATTAGTGGCTAGTTAACAATACTTTATTATTACTACTATCAAAAACTCTCTACGATGAACTCTAAATGTTTATACCTGTCCAATCCTATTTGCTACTTGCTTGTATTTCTTACAGCTTTTGCAGCCTGTGATGATGCTGAGGAACCTAAGCAAAACCAAACGTTCACACTTTCTTCTATGGCTTCGCCAACAGAAGGAGGGGAGGTAAAAGTTTCTCCTTCAGGAAGTTCTTTCGATGCAGACGAAAGTGTATCACTTACTGCGGAACCCAATTCAAATTGGGTATTTCAACAATGGGAGGGTGATGGAAGCGGAAGTACTAACCCACTTGCCCTAACAATGAATTCCGATAAATCTGTTACTGCTGTTTTTGTCAAAAGAGATTATCCACTAAACCTAACCATCGAAGGAGAGGGAACGGTCGGTGAAAAAATCATTACCAATCCTTCTGCCAAAGAATATCCGTATGGAACTACAGTGGAGTTGACTCCAATTCCTGCAGAAGGATGGGCCTTCGAAAGCTGGGGAGGTGACCTCAGTGGTGATGAGGTACCGAAGCAGATTACAGTGGATGGGGAGGCGAATGTGACGGTTGTTTTTAAGGAAGAAAGCTTAGTTCCAATTACACGAACACATGACTTTTTTGGACTTCCTTATCTTGAGCCGGCTTGTAAATTACTTGAATATTATTCAAAAGAAGACGAATCTCTTAAAACAAGATTTATCTATAATGAATATAACTTAATCACCGGCATTTTCGAAGTCGAAAATGGAGTGGTAGTTGACACATCATTTGTCATAGAGTACAATAGTATTGGGTTTATTTCGCAGATTAAAGATTCATTTTATACGATTTCAATGGAGTACAATTCAAATGATAGGTTAGAAAAAGCAATAGTCAAATACAACAGTTCAGAGGAAATAGTAAATTCATTGATTTCTTATCCATCAGTTAGGGGAATTGAGATCAAACAAGGCGAGTATGAATTATATTTTCATGAATATGACCAAAATTATAATCTTTCCAGAAGGGGATTAAAGAGTGCGGTTTATGGTAAGACTTTTAATGAAACAACCTCTACCTATTACACTGAAATTAATAATTTTACTCAGTCCTTAGGAGATTTTCGCTTTGTTTATATGCTAGCAGGAGATTATGTTAGTGATTGGATGTACGAACTATTTTCAAGTAAAAACTTTCTAAAGAGAATTCACCAAATTGAATATTCAGATGACGAAGAAAAATTATTTGAAAATGGAATAGAAGTGATTTCTGTAAATTCACAAAATTATCCAACAGAAATCCTGATTGAACGGGACGAAGTAGAGGATAATGACCGTATAATTTTTATTTATGAATGTAACTGAGGAATTGGTGTGTACCTAACTTTTCTACTAACCCAATACTTTTCAGTGAAGGAGCCACATCTTGGTCATTACCAAAACCCCTTTGGGGAACTTGTCCGGAATAGATATGGTAATGTGAGGAAATATTTCCTGATTGATAAGGGAGAAATAAGACATTTAAATTTCTCCCTGTAAATAAGTGCTGCTTTTTATCCTTACAATATGGATGGTAGGGGCAAAATTTATTGATTAAATGGCTTTGGTCCAGCATGTTGATTAGTTCTCATCTTCTCTAAGTGCAAATACTACTAGGTATTGAGAAGCAGAATCAAAAAGATTATGCAATCTCCTGTCTCTGTTTTTTAATGTATCCACTCGTAGCACTGATTTAAAAATTGTTTTACCATTCATTTTTTCGGGTGATATTAGAATTTTAAAAAAAGTATAAATAAGGGGATGGCCCAATCTGGGCTAAAACATACCATTAGAAATTAAATCTAGTTTTTCAAAGACCACCGATTTATCGTTACTTCCGACGTACCCAAGCTAAAATAGATTCTTATACCATTTAAATCATTAACAATTACCCATTATTTAGGTGCTTACCTTAAAATAAGTGATAGATGTAATTTATTTGGTCTATTACTATCTAGTTAAATTTTTCGATCCTAATTCGAGATCTATCTAAAATAATAAATATAAAAAACCGCTATATTTTTCACTTTCTTATACACAAAATTGAATTTTATTTAGTATTTTGATCACAGGATAAAATACAATAGACTTTATCATTACTTAGCTTATACCAACCTGTTTGATGCAGAAAATCAAAATTTTCCTGGCGGCATCTATTGAACTGGAGGATGAAATTATCCGGTTAGGTGATGCTATCCGGTATAAAAACAATTTGCTAGCAGAAAAAGGCATTTATTTCGAACTTAAAACCTGGCGGGACCACAGCTCCCGAATGGTAAAGGAAGGTCTACAGCACGAATACAACGAATCGGTAAAGGAAGGAGATATTTTTTTATTGTTGGCCCATACAAAGGTTGGGGAATTTACCGAAATGGAATTTGAAAACGCTTACCAAAATTTCATTCCAAACAGTTCTCCACAAATATTCACTTATTTTAAGACGCTTTCAGACCAGGAACCGGAACAGAGCCTTACCGCTTTCAGGAACAAACTGATGGGAATAAACCATTACCTTTCCGGTTATGCTGATTTTAACGATCTGTGGAATAAGGTCAACAAAGAATTAGACCACCTTTTGGATCATTCCCCGAATTTTAGTCTGCTTACCCATCCGGATCTTTTTAACAGCTTGCTGACCAGAAGGATTTTGGAGGCCGTAGGACGCAACAACCTCGAGGTAGAGGAAAAGTTAAAAAAATTAAACAAGGCCAATCCAAATTGGGAAAACGATAAACGCTATATTGATGGTGCAAAGGGCTATATCACAGAATTGTTTAGTGGAATTCTTGGTGCCCAAATTGGGAAATTGATGGCGATTGGAAAAAGTGCCGATACTGGTCAAAAAGCTGAAAACTATATCCGTCAGTGTCATCAAATTGCCAGAATATGCTTTCAAATTTCCGCATTCAGCCTTCTTTCAAAGTTATGGGCAAATTTATCAAAAGGTATCGCATTAGATAAGAAGCTCTCTGCTGCACAAAACCAAATTTTAGCTGGTTTTTTTGAAGGGGAAGAAGTTGATTCCCAGGCATTTTTTCAATTAATCGGTATTTTATTGCCTACATTCTTGGAAAACAACATTGACTTGCCAATTCCCGAACTGGCTGAAATTCAGGAGGAATTCCAATCTGAATCAACATTGGAATTGGCGGTCAACGAACTGGATAAATTGTCCCAATCCAAAACAGCTTCTTATACGCAGTGCTTTTTGGCTGAGCAACAGTTAAGTTTTATCCTGGATAAAATGATTTTTTTTACCCAATATAAAATGATCTCTATTAAAACCGTTAACTATGAAACGGTCTTTGAACGGTCAGAGGGTTTCTTCCATAATTATGCTAAGGTTGGCGGTAAAGCTTCACAAACCACTACGGCAGAAAGCCTGAATTATCATCAAATGCCCATACAGAATCATGCCGTTTTGCTTTATAAAACCAACTATACTGATGAATCCCAATGCGTAAATTTATATCCGTTTATTGTGGACATGCATTCCCTTACCCTTGAGCCGGGAAATAAAATTTGTTTTTTTAGTCAGAAACAAGGCATTCAAAATATCTTGAGTTATCGCTTTGTCGAAACAAATGAAGTAGCGCACATTGCTTTCAAAGGCCTGATCCCGGCAACGAATGCCCAAAATTTACCCGAGGTGATCAATAAGATCATTGCAGATAAATCCCAGCGCATACAATTGAACCTGGACAATACAGTACGCCTCTTTGCCCATGCAGCCAAAACCCTGGCAGGGGTACATGTTGATTTGGAATCCGAAGATATATTTAGCTTTTAGACTGATTGAATGGAAGCTGCTAAAACATATCCTTTTAAGTTTCTTGATGCTTATTCCCAGGCAGACAAGGACATCTTTTTTGGAAGAGATGAGGAGGTGAAAATGCTCTATGACATGACCTTCCAAAGCGATATTTTGCTTGTATACGGAGGATCAGGCACAGGTAAGACCAGCTTAATTCAGTGTGGATTGGCCAATAAATTCCAGTCCTACGATTGGTTAGCCCTGACCATTCGAAGGGGAACAGACATCAATCGGTCGCTTCAAAGTTCACTTGAGGAGGCAGCAGGTGGGGTCCCGGATGCTTCGGAAATGGATTTTGATACCTTATTCCGGGAGAATGAGACATCAAGTGAAAAATCAGAATCAATTTTAGCGTCAGCTTTACGAAAAGTATATCTCAACCATTTCAGGCCCATCTACCTGATATTTGACCAATTTGAGGAATTATATATTCTGGGCAGTAAGACAGAAAAGGAAACTTTTATTGCAGCAATACAAGAAATGCTTGCGCTGGAGCAACCGGTAAAGGTCATTTTTTCGATTCGGGAAGAGTACCTTGGCCATTTATATGAATTTGAGAAATCCATCCCTCAGCTGCTTCGGAAGAAATTGCGGGTGGAACCCATGAACCTGGCCAAGGTCAAACAAATCATTGGTGGCATTGGAGCAATGGAAGATTCGTTGGTTCGGGTAGCCAATGAAGACAGGGAGACGTTTTCAGAGATGCTGTTTGAAAAGATCAAGGGAGAGGAAAAGACGATCGGGATCCAACTACCCTATTTACAGGTGTTTTTGGACAAAATCTACATGCAAGTCACCTCAGATGAAAAAAGGCAAACAGAGGCAAGATTTACTCCTGAAAATTTGCAAATGGCTGGTGATATTGGGGATGTGTTGCGGGATTTTCTGGAAGACCGGATTTTAAAAATAACCCAGCACCTTCGAAATGAAAACGCTGAAATCACAAATGAACTCCTTTGGAAAATTCTCTCTCAGTTCGTAACATTGGAAGGTACCAAGGAACCTATAGATCCCGCTGATATCTACGACAAGTTTTCATTTTTAAGACAGACTACCTGGGACAACATAGTTGCCGCATTGACGGACAACCGGATTTTGAAGTTTACCGAGAGAAATGGGCTATATGAAATAGCCCATGATTCGCTGGCCCTAACCATAGCCGACAAACGTTCGGATGAAGAAATCGCCCGACTGGAAATAAAGAGGCTGATCAAAAGTCATACTTCCCTGAGTTCAGACGCCTCAGAGTTTTTGTCTGAGAAGCAACTGAATTTGATAGAACCCTATTTTCAGGAGTTAGCACTTTCGGCGGAAGAAAGGAATTTGGTTGAAAACAGTCGGACACACCTGGCATCCCAAAAACGGAAAAAAAGAATGCGGTTGATTTTAGGTTTTTCAGCTATCGTAATGGCATTAATTGCCATGAGTGTTTTGGCCTTTGTAGCCTATCAAAACAAAATCGAAGCTGCCAATGAAAGGGATGCAGCAGAGGAAGCCAAAAACATTGCCGAAAAAAATCTTCAGGATTTTCTAAAGGAAAAAGCAGAAAAAGAAACCATTGAATTCAATAACCTGGAAAGTAGGGGAAAGATTATTGAAGCAGTGGGCGGATGTCCTGAAGCGATTATGAATGAAATGCAGGCTATTGCAAAGATAAATCCTGATAGTTTGAACATGTATTACAGAATTCTAGAGCTAGAAAGCCATTGTAACGATTAGCTATATTCATATTCACAACTATGGAAAACCTAACTCTAAAAGAATTCAAAATTTTAATGAAAGGCAAGCTGGAAAAAAAGTATGGGGGGTACACTTCTAAGTTTGTTCTTATTACAGGGTTTGCGGGTGCTTCGTCGAAGGTAGATACCAAACACATCTCTCAATAATTTAAAAGGTTATAGTCATGAAATTGTTTTTAACCATTACATTATTTCTTTGGATCGGAAGCCTGGGATTCGCACAATCAAGTTATCAGGGAGCGATTGAAATGGGAGATGCGGCCTTTAAAAATGGTGAATTTCAAAGAGCCATTGATTTTTACTTTGCGGCTGAGGCTTTTGATCCGGAGCGGAAGGACGAAATAAAGGAAAAAGTAATTGTAGTTTTTGAACGGATCGAAAGACTTAAAAATGAGGCTGATCAGGCAAAACTGGAGGCACAAATAGAAAAGGAAAAAGTAAATCAACAGGCATTAACCAATTATGCAAATGATTTGGCATACAAAAGTAAAATCGCTTTAAAAGACGGCGATCTCAATACAGCTTTTCGACTTGCGGAGTTTGCACATAGGTATTTAGAAATTAACAATGGTTACTTATTGCAAAGTATTGTAGATGCAGCCTTTCGTAATTCCAATCCTGATATTTCACAACTTTACAGGGTCAAAAATATTGAAGGGCATCCAGCTCCCATCAATTGCGTGACAATTTCTCCAGATGGAGCCTTGATAGCTTCTGGTTTAAAAGACAATTCAGTTAGAATTTGGAAAGTTAATACAGGAGAACTTTTTAAAATAATAAGAGAGCATACGTCAGAAATAAGCAGCATAGCATTTTCGCATGATGGTACACAACTTGCAATTGGCTCCCGTGACAAATCTGCTTCTGTATGGGATTTGCTTAGAAATAAGGTGAAATTTAGAATTGAAGGTCATAAAAGTGATATTAGGAAAATCATATTTTCTCCCGATAATGAGCAAATTGCTTCATGTTCTAGAGACAATACGATAAAGCTTTGGAACGCAAACTCAGGTGAATTAATAAGAACATTTCTAGGACATCAAGATGAAGTATGGGGTCTTGATTTTTCTACAAATGGACAATTACTAGCCTCGGGTTCAATTGATAAAACTGCAAGGGTTTGGGAGGTTAACACTGGAAGACTAGTAAAAACTTTATATGGATACTCTACTGGAATTACTAGTGTAAAATTTTTAAAAAACGATAAGCTTCTTGCAGGAGGTTTATACAATGGTGGGGTATCAATTTGGGAATTAGACAGCGGTAAATTATCAAAAACCCTCAAAGCCCACGATAAATCAGTATATAGTTTAGACACCTTTTTAAAAGGTACAAAGTTAATAACAGGGTCTTTAGACAATCTAATTAAGATTTGGGATATTGAAACTAACACTGTAGATAAAACTTTATTTGGTCATTCTGGTGGCGTAAATAGCCTTTTAGTGTCTAAGGAAGGGACCATGTTGGTTTCTGCTTCTGAAGATGGAGTTGTAAAAATTTGGGATCTAGAAATCTCAGAGACACAAGAGGGACATTTGTATTCGGTAAACAGCATTCATTTTTCTCCAAATGGGCAAAATTTTGTAACTGGTTCTGATGACTTTACAGCTAAAATATGGGATAAAAATAAACCCATTCCAATTAAGACATTAGAGCATCCTTCCATAGTAACTTCTGTTAGGTATTCTCCAGATGGCAATTTCATATCAACAGGTTCGACAGATAATATTGTGAGAATTTGGGATACCAAAACATTCAAAATAGTAACCGAATTTAACAGGGAGCCTAGTAGTGTCACATGTGTTTCATATTCTCCAGATGGAAATCTGTTGGGAATTGGATTTGGAAATGGAGAAATTAAAATTTGGGATATTCTAGGTAATTGCTTTGATAAAATTATTGATGGACATTTAAAGTCAATTACAAGTATTGAATTTTCTCCAAAAGGTGAATACATAGTATCAGCCTCATGGGATAAGTCAGCAATTATATGGGAATTGAATAGTGGGCAGATAAAAAATAAGTTTCTTGGACATAAAGATGTAGTCACAGTTGCTGCTTTTTCTCCAGACAGTAAAAAGATTTTGACTGGTTCGTCAGATAATACTGTTAGGGTTTGGGAAATAGAGAATGCAAAACTTTTAAAAACACTTTCAGGCCATAAAAATTTTATTTCGTCGGCATTATTTTCTAATGATGGAGAAAAAATTATTACAGGATCAGCAGATAACACAATAAAAATTTGGGATTTCAATACTACTAAGTTGGATACTACTTTATATGGGTACCTAAATAATATCCGAAGTTTAACTGAGTCTCCTGATGGAAAATTGATAGCGGCCGGGAGTTGGAATGGTAATATAAGAATTTGGAGTAAAGATGGAACTAAATCTCAAGTAAATTTTCCAAGCAGAAATTCTAATCAAAATAAAATTTCATTATCACCAGATGGAAAAATTATTGCAATTAAATCAAATGATGATAGTATTGAGTTATGGGATTGGAGATCAGGAAAAAAAATAAAAACCCTTGCAACTTACTATAAAGATACTCATAATATAGCCTTTTCACCTGATACGAAAAAACTTGCAATTGGAAGAACTCAACACACAGAAATTTGGGATTTAGAGAGTGCTTCCAAAACCTCTATTTTGAAAAATTCAGAAATCGGATTTACTAGACCTATTAGGTTTTTTAATAACGAAGTCAAAATAGCAATTGTTAACCAAGAAATTGTCTCTATTTGGGATTATGAAAACAATACAAAAATAATGAGTCTTAATTGTTCGAATAATATTACTGCAATCGCCATCTCTCCTAATGATAAACTAATAGCCGCGTCATCAATGGATAAAACAATTAAAATTTGGAATCTGGAAACCGGTAATCTTGTCCATAGTTTCATTAACCCTTCTAATGCTATCAGTATTAGCTTTTCAAAGTCCAATCATAAAATCTGTGCAGGATTTGAAGATAAAATGATAAAGGTTTGGGATTTACTAGAAGAAAGAAAAGTCATTCAATTCACAACACCAACAAAATTAGAATTATATGAAATTAATTTTCAAGAAAACGAAAACCAAATTACTACAGGATCCTTATGGAACAATACTTTAAATTCATGGGATATTTCAGCAGAAACAATTATCGGGAAATGGAAAAATGAAGGGTATTGGGCGGCATTAGATTCTAAGCAACTTAAAGACTATGGTCTTTATAACCTTTTGATTATACGTCCCGAAAACGAATCCATATTGATTGGGACGAAAGAAACCTGGCAAATCAAAGCATTTGCAGATTTAGATGCATTGCAGGCCCAAGGATCAAATATCCTTACACGAGTAGAACCCATCTATTCGCGGGCTGAAAGACTCTATTCCGCAGCACTTAATCTCAAGGATGAAGAATTAATCCGAATGGACTATGCCGTAATGCTCCGAAACTGGGCAGAGGTGTATGAATCGAATGGGATGGAGGAAAAGGCTGAGGAGAAGCGGAAAAAGGCGGATAGTCTATGGAAGGAAAAATAAATCAAAAGTTATGAAACAGAAATTTGATGTTTTTTTATCCAGAAAGTCAGAGGAGGCTTATTTTTTTGATAAGATGCATCAATAGTTAAAAGGACAGGGTCTTAAGGGATTTGATGCACCTTATGAATTAATTCGATTTGGAGAATCAGATTTCTGTAAACCAATCCTTAAAGCATTTTCCTCTTCTTCATTATATCTGACTCCTTGTAAAAATGAGTTTGTCACTATAAAAGTAATTTCATCATCAACGATTGTTCTTATTTCGACCCTAAATAATCTTTTATTAATTAATTCAAAACATGTGGAAACGCTGTGACATAAAACTAGTTTGTTAAAAAAAAAAGCTATATTTAGATCTAAATAGCTGAGAAATTACAGCTAAAAAAGTAATTAGTTTCTGTGCTAATGTTTTTAATATGGAGGTAAGAAATCCTGTAATATTTGTAAGCTACAGTCATAAAGACCAAGAAAACCTAATTGAAGTAAAAAAGTTCATTAACAACATTAATACTAATTTTAAATTTGACATTTGGGATGATACCAAAATTCAAACCGGCGACTTATGGAAGGAAAAAATAGAAAAGGCAATTTGTGAAGCTCACATTGCAGTATTATTACTAAGTATCGATTTTTTAGACTCAAAATTTATAAAAGATGTTGAATTACCTCTTTTATTAGAAAAAAGCAAAAATAATGATATTGTGATATTTTGTGTTTTGATAGGATATTGCACAATAGATTTCAACCCATTTTTCAATAAACTTCAAATATTTAATAAAAACTCTCCTCTTAGAGATTTAACAAGGGGAGAAAGGGAGAAAAAATTAACCAAACTTGCAGGGGAAATTTATGACTTGTGCAATAAGAATCATTTTGCTCTTGTCATGAATGAGGAAGAAATAATGTCTTCCCATTTACCAACGATGAGTTCACCTTATTTTGGCAAGAAAAATGAACTATCAGAGGTAAAAAGCTTAATTCTTGATAAAGGTGAGGGTATAATTACGCTACATGGTATTGGGGGTATTGGAAAAACAAGGTTTGCAGTTGAAATAGCCTTATCGTTAACTGATTCTTTTGAAGGGGGTTGCCATTTTATTGAATTAGAAAAGCATGATACATTAGTTGGTCTGATATTAGCAATGTCAGAAGCTCTAAACATTAGTGCCACTTATCAAGAAAACGGTATTGAAAAAATAAACAAACTACTACAAAGAAGAAAGCCCTCATTATTTGTATTTGATAACTTTGAACAATTAGCATTAATCCCGGATTTATCTAAAAAAACCATTGAATATTGGAGAAAATATTGTCCTCATATTGTATTTGTGATAACAAGTAGATTTTCTCTTCAAATTGAAGAGGAATTGGTATACCCAGTTACACCACTTTCGAGACAAGCTCTAAGTCTCACTTCGGTATCTGAAATTAAAGAGAGTGAATCATATAAACTTTTCAACTATTATGCCAACCGAGGAAAAGGAATACTTTCATTTGAGGACAAAGATGTGACAAAAATTGCCGAAATTATCAACTTGCTAGAAGGTCATCCCAAGGCAATGATGCTTGTTGCCAAAAGGATAGGTAAATTAGGAATAGAGGAGGTTTTATCTGGTCTCAAAAAAGAAATTCTTATCGGCAAGGAAGGTGACTATTTTAAAAATGCAATTGATCTAAGTTTTGGATTATTAAATGAAAATGAAAAAATTGTTTTCACAAGTTCTTGCATTTTTCAAGATGGGTTTGATTTAGATGCAGCAGAACAAATAATTTCTATTGGAAGAAAAAATTCAATTATCCACTATATCTATCAATTAAGTGAACATAGTCTTTTAAATATCTTCGAAATAAGAAATAAAAAGAGATTTAGTATGTATAGGCCATTAAAAGAATATGGCCAAATGCTATTAGTTGAAAAAACAGACAATGAAACTAGATTCCCATCACAGTTGGGCCTTAAATACGCACAATATTATTTGAGTTTTGCCGAAAAATGGAACGCTAAAATTTATACCCCATTGGCAAAAACTGCGTTGGACCAATTAGAAATGGAAAGAGAGAATATTCTTCATGCGCATCTATGGTCTCTGAATGCAAATGAAATATTACTTGCCGCTAGGTTAATTATTGCCTATGCAGATGCTCTTTCTATGAGAGGCCCTTGGGGACTTCGCCAAGATAGGATTCAGAAAACCTTGGTTAAGGTCAAAGCTATCCCCGGTTATGAAAGTTATGAAATACAGCTATATATTATGTTATCTAAATCATATTGGGGAAATGGAGATTATAATTCAGCACTTGATTCCGCTGAGCTTGCAGTATCATTAGCTACTACCTATGATAAGGACATTTGGCTATTGGGTAAATCATTATTTAGCAAAGCAACCTATTTACAACTAATGGGTAAATATAGCCGATCAAGTTCTATATTTGTAAAGTCACTAAACATTTTTAAATCCATACATGATGAAAGACAAGCTGCGCTATGTGCTGCGCATATAGGATATTTACATAAAATATTAGGGAATTATAAAATAGCGTTATCATTTTTAAACAAATCAGAGGAGAAATTAACCACCTTAGGAGATATTGTAAACAAATTGAATTGCATCAATTGGAAAGGTTTAACTTTATGGCATATGGGATTAAATTCAGAGGCTGTAATAAAGTTTGAAGAAGCAATTATAATTAGTAGAGATTTAAATAATATGGTGAGGCTGGGTGGATGTTTAACCAATTTGGGTCTAGTATATTTGGATATGGAGAATTATATTGAAGCCATTAAAATGTTTGAAGAAGCTGAGAATATTCATTCGATTGACGGACACAAAGCTTACCAAGCTGTAAATTTGAGCGGTTGGGGTTATGCTTTGTCTTTCATAGACAGTAGTGAAATTGCTTTTGAAAAAGTCCATCTGGCTATCAAATATTCAGAAGAAGCAAATTCTCAATCCGATATTGCACAGCATTACACGAACTTAGGAAATATGTACTACAATAATCAAGATTATAATAGTGCGAAAATTGCAATTAATAAAGCAATAACTTTGCAAAAGAAAATAAATGAAAATTTAACCCGTCGATATTTATTTAATCTGATATATATGGTAGATACTTTAAACAAAATTAAGAGTGATGAAATAGAGGTTATCTCGTATTTAAATGAAGCATATTCACTCAAAGATAAACTTAAAATTAAACAAATCGACCCATCACCAAAAATGCAGAGAGCTATTTCTATTTTGTCTACTTTTGAACATTAATCGATTTACTATGAAACCACTTATACACAATATACACATTAATCCGATTTTATTAAATAACATAAAAATCCAACTTTTAGGACTATCCCACTATCCGACTTTCAAATATCCTTGGATTGGACTTGATGAACAAATTAAAGAAACAACAGCTAATAATTTTACTTTAATTGGATATGGTAGCTTGCTTAACAATTATTCCTCAATCAAAACTCTGTCAAATGATATTACTACCTTAATACCAGTGATTGCATTTGGAGTTAAAAGAATTTATAATTACAAAGCTCCTAATGAAATTGTAAATAAATATAACTCATTGGATAATCCTCTTTGCATAGGTTGTTTAAATACAATTTTTACCAATAGTATTAATGATGCCATAAATGGATTAACTTTTGAATTGAAAGCAGAAGAGGTTGATTCTTTACGAGATAGAGAAAAAGGATATGACCTTATTCCTGTTGTCACTATAAATTGGAAACAGCCTGATGATATTATAAAGATTTGCTATGTCTTATCTGCTCCAAAAGAACCTCGTTTAAATAAAATATGGGTAGATTCGAGGATACTTCCCATAAAAAAATATGAAGATCTTTGTCTCGAAGGAGCTAGATCCGTTTCTGATGAATTTTTACATTTTTTTCACAAGACAACTTATTTAGCTGATGAAAAAACTCTGGCTGTAGATTTAAGAATATGATTTTGGTCCGCTGTGCAAAAAAGTTGAGTCTATAATATTGATAAATTCTTATTTCCAAAATTCATCAAATCGAGTTTGAAAATATCCCCAATACTACCTTCAAAGTAAGCTCTATTTAGCTTTTAAGTAGATTTTCTTATTTCCGGATACAGTGGTTTCCACCATTTTAATAGAAGGAATTATTTCCTGTTTCTGATGGCTATCATAATCATAACGTATTTCCTAATAGTTTTTTCAACAACTTTTCAACTGACACAAACTCCTACAAACCCTCTCTAACCCGTTCCGAATCATTTCGGATATGGTATTTGATGATGGATTCGATTTTGTTTACCAATTTTTCTGCAGCTTCGTTTAGAATGGATAATCGTAGGTGACTATCGTTTTGTTGAGGATGTTGATCCTTCCGTTTCCTCAGGCTTAGCAATCTTGGTGACCGTTTTAATGGATAAATGGTACGAGGAATATCGATCACGGTACCGTTAAAATGCTCAAACCAAATCGCGCCGTCTTTATCGGAAAGGATGGGTGCTAATTTTTCCGTTACCAATTCAAACCCTGCTTCTTTAAGTTTTTCCTTCATAGCACTTACATCTTCTTCATAGGTATTAAAGACACTAATGGGCTTGACCACAATCAGTCGTTTGATTTTATCGGGATAATGAGAGATAAATCCACCATCTTTTAGAATCCTCCTTACAAAATTCATGTAATACCCAGTGGCTAAACCGACAGCAGCTGAAATATCCACCACGGGCAAGCCTTCGCAAAAGCGAGAAATAATATTTTCAGTAAATGAAAAAGGAGAACTATCTGAGATGAAATTTTCAATAGGCTGACGAAGGGTTCTAATAAGTTCTTCTTCATCAAAAGCTTTGACTGTATAGCAACGAATACTCCTCAGGTAAAAGGGGATATCTATCTCCTCTTGAACGATAACCAGGTAGGGCAAACCCAGTGAATGGACCAGTCCAAGCTCGTAAAACACGTTAGGGGATGGGTTTGTATCCTCTGCTCGTCGAGAAATATTAAGTACAATCAGGTCAGCAGTATCGAGTCTAGAAAAAACATCCCGCTCTATACTGGACTCTTTCCATTCCTCCGGAAAGGAAATCAGTATATTTTCAACTTTCAACCCATACTTATCCAAATAATCCCTGCTTGCCTTTTCTTGAAGTGTTTTCCTTAAATCATTTCTGATCTGAATACTGCTGTCATTTTCCACACCCCTCATCGGACCTAAAATGACAATTTCCAGTCTTTGGTATGCAAAATAGCTGGTTTTATACATATATCCTGTTGGTTTGAAAAACATGATTTATTAATTTCGATACTTGCGCCAGCTTTGCACAAACTCTTCTAACCTAACCCCTAGCAGATTTTCAAGCAAAATGAAGTAAATCATAAAGTACGAAAACGCTAAATAAATGACAAGCTCACTACCAAAAACCCAGGAAATAATAACTTACTCTCGCATTTATGGTGAACCTCCCCCGCCTGCAATGGATATTATAAGGGGAATGTGCAAAAAAACAATCATCTACGAAATTGTCCATATTAATCATTGGCTGAATCCAAAGAGTAAAGTTTATTTCGATAACTCCTTAAACACGCAATTGGAAATATTAGCATACCTTACTCGGAAAGTAGAGACGAATGTTCTTTTTGATCACTATATGAGTCCGTTGGATCAAATCACAAAGAATAAAAATAAAATTATAATAACTATTTTCAATAGAATTAACTGCCTATTCGCCCTTGAACTAATCACCAATTCCGAAGATTTTGAGGATATCCTAGATTTTGAAATGAATACGATTGAAAAATGGAAAAGCCTAATTGATTTTCTATTGGCAATTAATTGGGAATTGATTGAATGGGAGAATCAAGGGCTGGAAAAGATCAATCATAGTTCGATCGAATCTTTAAATCCAGTGATGTTGCCAATCAATGAATTGATGATTTAATCCCATTTTATATTTACTCCCTATCGTGCGCAATTGATGATTGAACATTTTCTGGATTCCAAAACCTATGGCCAAGAATTGGTAGCCTATTTTAGAAATACCTATCAATTATTCCCAAAGGAATTTTGTAAGAGAGTGATTGAATTGTATATGGGAAAATCTACGGATAATCCAAAGTTTGAATATTGTTATAAGATTGTCACAAACAATATTGTCATTAGAAATCTCAGTGAACGAGTTCAATATCAAAAGCTTCACACGCTCTTAGGGTTACGGAAATCCCCTTTTATAAAAGTTAGTGATGATGAATTTCTGTTAGGGGATAAAACCTTTCTAATAGAGAAAATTTACACCCAGTTTATTAATGACTTTTGGTTTGATTGGCTACAGCCTCAAAAAAGCGATATCAATAAACCAATATTTAAGATGAGCGACTATAGAGGTGAGTTTGGAAGGTTTTTCGAAAATTATGGATCCAAACTTTTAAAAGATACATTTGCAATGTATAAATACTCTACTTGTCTTGCTTTGGAAGAACTTAAATATGGAAAAATAGAGGAAGAACTTTGTGATTTTTATTTAAGGTATGAAAAGAGAATTTTGCTGATTGAAATTAAAGGGGGAGGCATCGATGACCAGTCAAAATATGGGGGAGACTTAGCATCTCTTTATAAAAAAGATAGAGATAAATTTTATAAAAGATATGGGGTTGACCAGCTTATTCATGCTTTATCCGAAATTGAAAAAAACTTTCCAAAAGTAGACCCAAACCTTCCAACTGGGAAAACCATTACGGTATATCCTGTCATTATTATGAATGAAAAGGTTTTTCAGACCCCACTAATGGCACAACTATTCAACGCTAGGTTTCAGGAGCAGGTAGTTAATATCAAATTAACCAAAATTAATGTCAAGCCCCTTACTTTGACCCATATTTCAGATTGGGAAAACGCTGAAGACTATTTATTTGAAAATCCCAAAAAGATTTGGGACTTATTGAATTATCATTGTAGAAATAAAAAATTCATTCCTCCCTTTTATAATACGCTAAATAGAAAACTGCCAAAATTAAATAAGGGAAGGAAAGTTGTTGAAAGGTTTTTGAATTTAATCAAGGTGAATACCTAAAACTAGCATTCAGTTTAAAATCATTCAGATATGGAACCCACCATCTTCTTCCGCCTCCTCGTATCCCTATAACATAAAATTTCGACCGAACACATAATGGCATACATTATCATTGGGTCATATTTTTTGAGCAACTGCCTAAAATGTTGGTACCCTTTGTATTCCAGGCTCGAAATTGAGGTTCGGCCGAATGGTTAAAAAGGGATAGCTGGAAAAACAGATTAGATTAAAAAGTATATTAGCCAATTAGGTTTAGCCTTAACTTAAAATAAGTGATCGGTGATCGGTGATGTGGTGATAGAGTGATTGATAGTGGCATGGCATGTCCCAAATCT
>TARA_R110002050_G_scaffold46938_2_pt1 | contig 16750 bp, 15 predicted proteins | sample TARA_R110002050 | Tara Oceans TARA_R110002050 (sample SAMEA4396988) | marine metagenome | biome: Polar Biome; feature: [DCM] deep chlorophyll maximum layer (ENVO:01000326); material: water (ENVO:00002006), including particulate matter (ENVO:01000060) such as... | depth 25 m
TGTTCACTATTCATAGTTACTATAGCGTTATTTACCATTCTTAACCTTAGAAATGGTAGCACCGTAGCGTAGCTAAACTGTACCAGTGCAGGCTGTATGTAAGTTTGTAGTAATGTTAAATAGTTACCAGCTAAACTACTACCCTGAATGTCTGATATTAACTTATTATGTAAGTCAGTACCTAAAATAGGTAGTATATACCTATCTTGTGCCATAAGTATATAAGGGAATAGTAGGTCGTTTGAAACTGAACCCCCTAAACTAGTGTCTTTCTTTAGCCTATCCGTTGAAATATAAAGTGTATGTTGTATTGCCATAATTTATTTTAATTGTATTTACCCCTTGTAGGTGTGTTAATAGGTGCTATCGTTGGCGCTGGTCTTTTTGACTCTTGGTCTTTTATTCTTTTCCAGCTACTAGCGAATCTACCAGTGTTAACCTCTTGCAAGAAACTATTTCTAAACATATTTAAACTACCATTTGGTAAGTAAGCGCCACCTTTGTAGGTCTTACCATCTATGGTTATTTTTGAACCTTTAGGTACTCGCTTTCTTACGTAGAATTTACGAACAAAATAATGATGACAGTATTTACCCCCTTTCCATTTTAGTACGTCATACGTTGAGCTACCATTAGGTCCAAAGCCTTTATTTACAGTTAAGTTTTTAGCTTGTTTTAAATTGTTAATTGTATATAAAGTACCAGCGTTACTAAGTCTTACCATTTGTTTACAGAATTCTCTACTGTTTCCTTTTAAGTTTCTAGAGTACCTATACAAAACCCTTATAAGGCCTGCGTTACTATCACTAATAGAGCTATCTGGGTTAGAAGGTATCTTACTAGCGTTAGCGAATTCGTAATGTTTGCTTAAATGTTGATTAGCAAACGCTTGAAATTTTTCTTCTGTATCTTCACTTGTATCTTGTGCGTCTATTTCGCCTAGTTCAAACCATTCTTTACTATCTACTTCTGTACTTTCTAAATTAGATAGTATTTCTTCGCCTGCATAATCTGTTAAATCGTCTTTTTTACTTTTACTTTTTTTTAAATTTATAGATTCTGTAAGCTTTTCTACAGCATTATCACCTTCAGTAAAGAAACCTTTTGCAACTTCTGGGGGTAATTGTAGAAATTGTATTAAGAATACGGTAGCTTGTTCTTTTGTTAAAATACCTTCCTGTACTTTAGCTATAATATCTATAGCACTACTGATCTGCGCACCATTATAAGACGCTTCTTTTTCTAAAGGTTCTTCTACTACCTCTTCTGTTACATCTTCTTTTACTTCTTCTGTATCTTCTACAACCTCAGCAGTAGGTACATTTTCTTCTACGTCTACACCTTCTTTTTCTTGTTCAGCTTCATCTATTTTAGAAACACTTTCTATATTTATAAAGTCAGCTGGTTTTAATGAAACAAAATACAAGTCTAAGTCTATTTCATTTATAGAAAATAAAGTCTGCATACTTTCTAGTAGTGTGTTTTGCATTGGTTTTATTACAGAATTCATAAAAAGAGAAAAACTATCTTTAAGTTCGTCAGCGTTATTACCAAAAGATGAATTTCCATTAACGCCAAATAATAAAGGCGAAGTGCAACGGTGACCAGTTAGCACTTTTCTAGTAGTTTCAGTAGATAAGAACTGGTAACTTTCAGAACTGTCATTAGAACTAATAGGAACTATCTCTGGTGCTGTATCTTTTCCATCATTGAACGTAAGTAATATGCGGCCAGCGTTCTGCGATCCTGAAAATTTAGAGTTTATTTGTCTTTCTATTTTTCTTCTTTCTTCTTGACTTGGTATTCCATTACTCATAGAAATGGCCATACTGGGAACCATACCAGCCTTTATGTTATTCAAGTGAAATTGTGTTATCTCCATATCTAAACTAATCCATGACGTAGAACCCTGATAGTCTGGTAGTGAATAGTAATGATTACCAGGTGAATAGTCTTTAATACATAGTATTTGACTAGCTTCTGTTCTATCATTAGTATTAAAAGCTTTATATGTTCTTGGTTTATGCTTTCTTTCATTCGCCCAGTCTGCACTATATAGGTAATTATCTACCATACCGTTAGCATTTGCCTTACCACTTCTTACATATTGCGCTGGTACGTGGTGTAATTGCGCTATTTTAGTTCTAGGCTTGTTCCATATTACGTTTACATAACACATACCGAACAGCTTTAAATCAAACGCTAGGCACTTTAGAAGGTCTTTCTGTGAATGTCTTAATAATGACTTTAAACGAAGCCACTGTTCTTTATGTTCTCTGCTACTCTCTCTATCTGTAGCTTCTAAACCTTGACCGTAGATCATAGCAGAAACGCCTTTAATAATAGCACTATTAATACTACTACCGTTGTACAGCTCTAGTAAGTATTGAGGGTATAAGTTATTTTCTCCAAAAGATATATAGTTTTTATTAGAAAATTCACCTATTGAGGGTAGGTTAAATTCTGATAAATGTAATACCGATATTTCAGATTTATTTTTATGCTGTTTGTGTTCCATATTCTACGTTAGTATTAGTCGTTGTACTACTTACATCATTAGTAGTATATTGTGTAAAGCTACTTACTGGTGCTTGATTGTATTGATCGTCAAATTGTCTTTGAAGAAAAAGCTGTTCACACCAATCTATCTTAGTAGCGTTTGCTACATCTAAATTAGTAATACTGGTTTGGTAGTAAAAGGTAACATTATACACTTCTTCACTAGGTAAAAAAGTATTACCAGTTTTTCTTAAAGCTTCACTATCTAATAAACCGTTAAAACTAGTATTATATAATTGATAACCTAATCTCCAAAATCTATTATTTCTATTAGCTGTACCTTTTGGCGCTATTGCTGTCTTTACCCAGTTAGTGTTAGTGCCTCTAAATTCAGCTAACACTACATTAGTAAAAGGATCAGTAGAGTCATTTAAGCCAGTAATAGATTCTACATTTATATAAAAATATAATTGCTTAGAATAGACAGCAGTGTTTGAAGTAAAATTAATCTGATACATCTTTATATTCTTTTATTACTTTTATACTATACTCTTCTACTAAAGCTTGTTTTTCTTCTTTAGAATTTAATAAAGTATATTTATCTAAATATTCTTTTACTATATCTTCATGAAAAATAATCTCCCTAATCATTAGTCAGTATATTCATTATATGGGTTTACCTCTACTTCTATTTTCTCTACCTTCTTTTTCTTTTTTGGTTTAGGTATGTCATTTGTGAAATACTTTTTTTTAGCCTCATCACTAAGTTTTTCTATTTGGTGTGGTTGTAATTCACCGAAAGATAGATTCATAGTACCAGGTTTATAGTCTCTGTATTTTTCTTTTACTTTCCAAGCCATAATTATAAGTGTTTATAGTATATATAGAAATTGTAAAATCGTTTTTATTTGTGTGAATTGTAAAAAAAACTTAATACTATTTTATTACTTGTAAAGTTTATTTAATAAAAAAGGGCAATCTGTTAAGACCACCCTTTAATAGTATTGAGTAACGATTATTGATTAAGTACCTACAGTAATTACTAAATTAGTTTCATCACTAAGTCCGTCAAACGGATAGCCTACAGTCGCAGTACCAGAGTTATCACCAGGTCCAGCTGTAGCAGGTAACCAAATTAAAGGATCAGTTTCTTCAGCTCTTAGTTCTATAGTAAAACCAGTCATGTCACCTTTAGCAGCACCTGTTACAATAGTACCACCACTGACATCTACGCCATTATTCATCCCTAATAAGAATACGTTATCATTCATATCTTGTACAAATACTTGGCTTCTGTTGTAGCACATCAATTTAATTTCATTTGATTGTGCAGCAGTAAGCTTTTGTAAAGATACTGATAAAGTTTGTTCGAAAAATGTAGTACCAGTAGCAGGATCAGTAGAAGCGTTTACTGTCATAGACGATAAATTAGGTCTAAGATCATACTGAAATACAGTAGTTTTATCAGTACCACCTACATCAGCTGCTATATCCCATTTAGTAAAGCCAGCAGCAGTCATAGTACTAGCTGTAGCGCCAGTTCCTAAAGTACATACACTACGAATATTAGAACAAAAGTTATTTGTAAAGAAGATTTTTTTCAAGCCACCTATTTGATCTTTACAGTCAACTAGAACGCCACGTAATAATGTGCAACTCATTTTTAAAGTTTTTATTTTGTTTATAAAAAGGGGGTATATTTCACCCCCCATTAATTGTTATTAAGAGTATAAAACTATATCACTACCGAAAGCGTAATTAACGCCAGCAGTAAATCGCATTATAGCTCTAATATTATCTGAACCGTCTAGGTTAGTCATGTCTAATAATTTCACTTCTGAGTTAGAACCGTCAGAACCAAAAAACATATTAGAAACTCTACCAGCTACCATAGTGTCATCAGCTAAGCCTGGCGCGTGTGCTAATCTTACACCATTGTAAGATAAGTTCCAGCCCTCTCTCATATTGTACTCATTAAAGTAACCTAGAGCAGCTTGAGCTTGTATATATAATCTCCAAGCTGATGTTGGTATAAAGATTCTTAAATCTTCTTTACCATATACGGCTGCTGGAATTGCGTCTACAACAAGGCCTAATTGTGCAACTATGTTACCAGCTGCTAAGCCACCACCTACAGCAGCTACATCAGTTACATCAGCGTCAGCTGCTAAAAGTTTTTTAAAACCATCAAATTGTCCATTATTAGCATCGTTACCATCCCAAATATTCTTTTCTATCTCTTGTGAAACTCTAGCAGCTGTTTGACCTATAATATAGTCAGCAAAAGAAGTAGGTAAAGTTCCATTAAGACCTGCTGTCATGTTAGCACCCTCCCAAGAAGCTAAATAGTCTTCTTTACAAAGTTGCATATTTACGTCAAAGTCTAAAGGTTCTAACACTCTTTCTGCGTAAGTAAGCGTACCAGAATCATTAAAGTCACAAGTAGAATCTGCCATCAAATTACCTGCTGTTCCAGCTATAGTAATCTTTCTTAGGTTCGCTTTGTATTTTACATTGTTCAAAAAAGTTATGTTATTTTCAGCTAAAGTAGTTCCAGAAAGTAACGCAGCTGACATATACCCTGCTGCTGCTTCACCAGCATAGTTAGAAGTTACAGTATCAGCAAAATTATATTTTTTATTCGCCATTTTATTTAAGTTTAATTATTATTATTTATTTCTATTTATAAAGTATGCTACTCTTTCCTGTGTAGAAAGCTTAGACATATTAACAGTTTCTTTCTTAGAAGTATGTTCTGGATTGTGTTTAAACCCATTAGCACCTGGTTCTTTTTCTAGTTCTACTATTTTAGATTTCAAGTGTTCTACTTCTTCTACTAAACTGTTTACCATATCTTTGGACATTTCAACCTTATCGCCTTCTTTGATCTCTTCTGTATTTTCTTCTTTCATTTCTACCTCTACGTCTTTATCTTCGCCAAATACTCTATTTTCAAGTTCTTCTACTCTGTCTTTTAACTCTTCATAAGATTTTGCCCAGTCTGCCTTTTCAGCTGGCGATTCATCCTCTTCTGCCATTTCTTCTTTTTCTTCTTCGTAATCTTCTTCTTTTTGCTCTTCGTCAGCACCGAAGTCTACTATCTTACTATCTTTATCTACACTAACTTTACTACCGTCTTTTAGTGTGTACGTGCCTTCAGCTAAAGGTGTAGCTTCACCGTCATCAGAAATTACAAATACTTCAGAGCCTACGTTCATTTTTTCATCTTCTGTTGCTACTACTCTACCGTCATCTAGTATAGCTTCAGCATACATTTTAATTTCTTTTGAGTCTTTAGTATCAACTGATAATAAAGTTTTTATTTTTTCAAGTGTTTTATTCATCTTTAGTAATGATTTTATAGTTATATATTAATATTTAAAAATTGTTTTTCAGCCTACCTTTTTACAGTGCTGCTTTTTATGGCTGAACAAATTTTAGGCGCAGCTGTTTTACCGTATTTTTTTTCCATATCATTTATACACTGATCCCAAGAATACTTTAATAAAGCCTTTTTAGTTATATAGTCTTTCATTATTGTTAAATGTTTCTTTTCATCATTGTCTATTATCACCCTAATACGGTCTAATAACTGTTCATCTGTCATTTTATCTATCTTTACTTCTTCATGCTTTTCGCAAGCCATATAACGTATTACACCATCTTCGTTGTGTTCATGATAACCAGTGCAGTTTTTAAATAATTTAGCGTATGTTTCAGCTTCTTCTTTTGTAGCAAATAATGGTTCACCATCTAAAGCACCTACTACAGCTATATTATCTTCTAAGTCTTTTAGGTTAGTTTTTCTTTTAGAGGCCTCTATTAAAACATCAGTAAAGTAGCCTTCTATACTAAAACCTTTTACAGATTTTTCCTTCACCTTTTGCCATACTTCATTATTGTCTACTTTCATTTTTACAAACCAAGTACCAATAGGCATATTTTTAAAACCGTACTGGTTTGATTTATCGAACTTTTTATCTTCTTTTATCCAGCTTTCTACAACGCTTAAACCTTGTATAGTTTCCTTGTGTTCATAGGTAGCGTTATTGTTTCTTAGATTAATCATAAATAGCTCCTGCGCCTTTTTAATAGTATCTTCACTAAAGTATACAAAATACTCTTCATTCTCTTCCTGATCGTAGCGCACTATCTCCTTATTAGGTATGAGTACAGCACCTACTAAAGTCTTTTTTTCTTCGTCTAATTTTGCTAAGGATAGGAAATTATCTTTATTGAAAAAAACCCAGTCAGCCTCAATCGCTGGAAATTCTACTAGGCTTATAGCCTCTATACCGTAGCGTTCAGCTCTCTCATCAATAACTAGCTCTACTAACTTTTTCTTTTTGTTTTTCTTTTTTTCTGTCATTATACTGTTATATATTAAAGTTCGATTTTTGTTTATAGGGTACTTTGTAAATCAAGTTCTGATTGTAAAGCTTGTGCATTACTAATATCTGTTTCTACTACAAACGCTTGTACTGGTGGCTGTTCATTACCAGCTGCGCCAAAGTTGATACTAGGTACAGCACCAGCGCCCATATCATCATCTACACCACCAACATCATTTACGCCACCTTCAGCACCACCACCACCACTAGCGCCTAAAGCACCTTTAGCTTGTGCTACACCAGCAAATACAATAGCTAACATTTGAGCTACTAGCATAGGCGTTACCACTGGCGCACCTGGACCAGCAGCAGCAGCAGCCGATAAAGCAGCAGTATAAGCAGAGCTAATTTGTCTACCTGTATCTATAGCTATTTGTGCTAGTGCTGCTTTCTTTTCTTTTTTTCTTTGCTTTTCTTCTATTTTATTTTTTTCTTTATTAAATTTTTCTTCGCTTATTGCACCATTTTTAAACTTCTTTTCTAGTTCGCCTATTTCTTTCTGTGCGCCTAGACCTGCTATATCTACTATACTGTGCATAGAACTTAAAGCAAGGTCTGTCATTTTACGTTTGTTTTCTTTTTCTTTTTCTAAATCTTCTGATCTATGTCTACCAGTTACTTCATCATATTGTCTTATATACTCTTCTTCTGCTTCTAGTCTTTGTTGGTCCGTTAACCCTTCTAGCGCTAATACTTTATCTAAGTGTGCCTGTAAAGCGTTTAATTCCTTTTCCCTTACGTTTAACTCTTCTACTTCTATATACTTGTAAAACTCAGTCTTAGCTTGTTCTTGCTTATCTATATAGCTTTGTTCTATTGCTCCTAAAGCTTCAGTTTTTTGTTTTTCTAATTTCGCTGTAGCCTCAGCGTTACCTTGTGCTTTACCTATTAAGTCATCATATTTTTCTTCTGCTAGTCTTATTTCTCTATCTTTCACTTCTTCAAAGTGTAAAAATAGCGCTTCGTCAGCTTGTTGCTGTAGTGTTTTCTTTGTATCTATTACCCCTTGTTCTGTTTCTTTTATTTCGTTTGCGTATTTTTCTCTAATAGCTTTTTCAGTAGCATTAGAGTTATCAAGTATATTTAACGAATTTTGTGCTGACTCTTCAGACATTTCAATTATAGCTAAAGAATTTTCTTCTATAAAGTCTGAAGTGTTTTCTAGTTCCCTTGCTAAGTCTGCATTAGCATTTACCATAACAGCGCCTTGTTTTTTTACATTTTCTGTAACAGCTTCGTAGTATTGAAATGTAACGCCTTGTCTTACAAATGCTGCATCTTCTAAAGCTTGTCCAGATATTTCAGTAAAGTCTTTTTGAAATTGATCTATTTCTTCTATAGATGTTACCTGTCTATTCATTAATTCATCAAAAGCTTCTTCGTGTTGATCTGCATATTTACCTATCAAGCCTTCTATTCCTGCGGTATCTATACCCATTTTTATCATTTTCATTGTTGTGCTTACTAAATCTTTTTCGCTTTTATTTCTTTTTTCATTTTCTGTTATATTTTTTGCTATAGAATCTTCTTGTACTTTTACCTCTTCTTTTTGTAGCTCTATATTTTCTTTTGCATTTTTTACTTTATTTTTATGTGCCTCTAATTCTTTATTCATTCTTTTTTGTAGCTCTTCTACCTGCGCTTCATTAGCTTGTTCTGCGTTTTTAAATTGCTCGTTTAAAGTTCTAGCTGCACGTTTTTTAACATCTATATCTTCATTCTGTAGGTCTATTAAATCTTGTATCAGTTCTGCTTCTTTCTTTAACTGTTCCTGCCTTTGGGCTGCTGCCTCTTTTGCCTTTGCTTCACTTTCTCTATTTAATGAATTTAGGTTTGTTAATTGCTCTGATCTCTGACCAGTTATTCTTTCATCTATTTCTGCTAGCTTTGTCTTAGCGTCTATAACAAGTACCTGTAAATCTAAGTTATCTTTATTTATGCTTAGTTCCATTTCAGCTAGTGATAAACTTTGTTCCGCTATACTTCTTTCATGTCTTAGCTGTTCTTCTAAAACCTTACCTAATTCAAAGTTAGCTTTTATCCTTTCCTCCATACTCAAGCTTTCGTCATCTCTTATTTGTCGCATTAACTCTGCCTCTTTTTGATATTGTAGCTGTAACCCTGCTAATTCAGCCTCTAGTAATTTAACTTGTTTTCTTTGTTCTACTAAGCTGTTAGCGAAGTTATCAGAAGAACTTGTAGCGCCATCAGTAACGCCTATTAGTTTACCTATCCAGCCTATAGCGCCAGTAAATAAGTCTATAAGCTTTTCTAATACAGTTGCTACAACTTCTATTACCTTACCTACAGCGTCAAATACTGGTTGTAGTTTTAACATTATTCTCTGAAATGTGTCGGCTGTTTTTTGATTAGATTGAAACAATCCTGTAAGCTGTGATAGTAAGCCAAGAAATAAGCCTATACCTGCTGCTTTCATAGCTAGGCCTACGCTTTTAAAACCTTTACTCATTAAGCCTAAGCCTCCTTGCGCAACCTTACCAGCTACGCCTACGCTTTTCATTTTTTTGCCTACGTTATCTATATTTTTTTCAGCTTGTTTAGTTTCTACACCTAATAGTATTTTTAGCTTTTTAATCATTTTTCAAATATTCTTTTAAATTGTTTTTTAACTTTTTTATAGTCTTTAGTGTATTCTTGTTGACCGTATACAAAGTGGTATTCTTTACCTGGTAATTCTTGCTTTGTAATTACACTTAATACTATAGGTATCATTTTACCTTTTGTTTTCATTTCTTTTAATTCCATAATAACATCCCTGTATTTTGAAACAGTATACCGTTTCCGTTTTGATATATAGCACGTTGTAGTAGTGGTGTTTCACTATTACCTAGTGGCTGTATTAATAGTTTTACTTTTGCTAACCATCTTGTAACATTATCCCCAGAATGGGTTACTGATAACTTAACGTAATTGAAATCAGCATCATAAGTAGTTATATTTACGGTAGGTTCTGGAAAGTCGTTATCTCTTACTTCTTTTTCCTTTGTTCCACCAGAAGGGCCAGAAAAGGTTTTAACCTCATTAAAAGGGCTTACTAGCACTGTGTAGTACTCAAAGAAACCCACCTTACCTATAAAGCCAGTAGTACCTGCTACAATAGTTCCCATCAGTTCTATATTAACGTAAGTCATACTACCAAGTGGTAAAGACACTACCCTGTCGTTTACATTTTGCTGGCGTAAGTTTTCAGCAGTATTACCGTTAGTAACACACTGTAAATAAAACGTAGATTCTTGTGCAGACAAACCGTTATTTCTAGTTATTATATTAGTGGCTGAATTTTGTATCGGCATAGGTGGCATAGCTAGCATTTGATTATCACCTAGTACGCCACTTAAATTGTTTAAATTAGTTCCATTATTAACGCCTGATCCATTTTGCGTACTTGTATATGTACTAGAATTATGGTAACAAATACCTACACCAGTAGTAGCGTTAGTTTGTTGAAAGGTCCAGTTTGGGTTTAACTCTTCACAGCAAGCATTAGTAACATCTGCTGTACTACCGTCAGTAGGATCAATAAAGGTTATTGTACCATTTAAGTTAAATAGACTAGGCGTTACAGCACAGTCATAATTAAGCTTAGATATAGCTTTTAATAGCTTTACCTTAGTAGTTTCTTTACCACCTACTACATAGTTTTCTACGCTTAAAATACGCCATAAAGTATTTTTTAAGTATATAGGGTTTTGAAATTTAAAATTGTGTATGTCAGTTTCGTTAAGGTCTAGATAACATTCCATTATTCTAGCTTCATCACTATATATTTCGTTTATATATTGCGCCCAGTAATCTAAGTAATAACCATGATTTGTTACACCTTCACCGAATATATTGAAAGTAAAACCTGTAATAAATTGTGGTTTGTAATATTCCCAGTGCAACATTTTTGTACTTGCTGTAATATCGCTTATAGTATTCATGTCATACGGTAGACATAGAGGGAATTTGTTATCCATACTTAGCGTCTCTGTATCACCATAAAGAGTATAAGCGCCACTAATTAAGTTAAATTCCCAGTCATTGTTCCACTGGTCATTAAGGTCTGTTAAGGTAATAGGTGTGCCACCATAAAAAAATAACATAGGCTTACCGTCTGTAATGGGGTTTCTGTTTCCATCACTATCTACTTCAAAATTAAACGCTATCGCTACTTCATCATTAGCTGACATACTAGCCATATTATTGGTCCAGTGCCCTATCCCTTGTGCTATATAAGGTGCATATATACTAGGTGTTTTAAAGTTACCTTTTGCGAAGTCATTGGTGTTTAATTGCTTAACGCTACCCCATACTCTACTCCATTTATCAGTATAGCTTTTATTTAGATAGTCTTTACTTTCTAAATCTGTATATAGTAATTCTCTTTTTTGCAGTTCGTTAGTAGTTCTTAAAGTTTGCTCTTTTAATACATCTAGTTTATCAGTCCAGTATTGTATACTACCACCATCTATATAGTCTTGGTAAGGTTCTATAATTAGGTTTTTAGCGTTTTGTGGATCAGACATTACTATCAAGTTATATCTATTTAGTAAGTCTTTTACAAAGTCTGACTGTGTTAAGTCTGGTAAGTTTTCAACTATCTGTACTTCTGCGTTCACACCACCATTATTATATATACCTTCATTGTTTATAGTTTGCATTGTACCACTATTTACCTGTGCAGCGAAAGCTTCATTACCTATATCATTAGTAGGATAAAAATATAGTTCAGCATAAACGTAACCACTTATTAAAACAGACGTACTTATTTCTGATATAAACTGTACTGGCGCTACTACACCAGGATTAATAGATATACTTTGTTCAGCATAAAATTCGCCATTACCTAAAAACCAAGTTAGCACTACATTATAACCATCTATATCACTACCTGAAAGGGTTGTAGGTGACGTAACTACTTCTAAGTCAGTTTGTATTGTTATACCCCCAGCAGGTAGTACGCCTGGTGTATCTGGATCATAAGGTATATTTAAAGTAGGTCCTACTGAACCGAAAGGCATAGTATTAGAATAAATATTATTATCATTAAAAGTAATAGTATCAAATTGGAAACCGTTTACATACAGCTGATTAGCAAAGCCAGTAGCAGATATATTGTACCCCATTGTAGTATCAGTAATAGCAGAACTTATACTAGCTGAAAAACCATTATAAATTTTAACCCTTGTTCTTTCGTATTGTGGCGCTAACGTCATAAATTGCTTACCAAAAAAAGTACTTTTATCTTGCGTGTCACCAGTCAAACCTAAGAAAGAACTAGTAATCTGGTAGCCTGCTTTCTGTGCTATAATCTTTAAAAGTCTTTGTATCCTTATAGCTGGCTTTAGGTTTTGTGATTGCACTAAACCGTAGTAGTTAGCATTTTCTTGTAGGTTAGTATAGTTACCCATATTTTCATTTAACGGATCAAGGTAATCAGGATTCCAGAACATACTGTCACATAAGGGTAAGTTAGTATGTCCGTAGTCTATTATAGGGTACATTATATCGTTATCTACTACAGAATCTAAAGTAGTTAAGCCAGTAGTATAGCTAGCTTTTATATTAGCTAAAGTATTCTTATGGTCCAGCTGTTGATCTACAGTACCATCTTCATTTATAAAAGCGTCTCTAAGCTTTTTACTTTTTATATCAGCGAAGAAATTAGCAGTGTCACCAAATACTATTACTTCGTAAAGTCTAGCGTTTAAATAGATTGATTTAAGCTGTATATAACCGTCTAGCTGTGGTATACTATCTACTAATATTACAGCCTTGTATTTAGTCTTAGTATTATATATTAAAGTATCTAAATTAACGTTAAACCAATTTTCAAAGAATTTATTATTTTCATTAGTAAAAGGTATTTTTATAGTCTGACTAAAATTAGACTTTCTATTTTCTGGTTCTTTGACATCTAACCAGTTATAGTTTATTCTAACATTAGGCGCTTTTTCTAAGTCTATCTCATAAGGCGTATTAGGTGTGTAAAATAAGCTTGCATTGTCTGGGATAGCTACAGATACACTGAATAAAGTAATTGCTGTAGCGCTATCTACTGATTTTATTACACCGTATACTACACCTGCATTATCTACTAAACTATCATTTGCTACAAATACTGTACTAGCGCCTACTGTATCTACAGCTATTACTGTTTCTGAAGCCGACACTGGATAGGTAGAACCAGGATTGTTTATTAAAACGCCTGAATTGGTTAAGGTAGGTCTATATACTACTAGTCTTGTATTCATTAGCTATTTGTTCTTACTTTGTTAGCGTACTCTAAATTGATAGTATACTGTATTTTTATCTTATTATTTACGCTTGTTTTCTTTGTGTATTTATTGTCTGTTATATTAACTGGATATACTATATTGTTATCACCTAAAATTTGTACGTTTGTAGATGTAAATAACTCTTCAAGCCAAGCACCCTCAGTATCATTAAGCCAGTCACTATTTATAGTTAGCTTTTTGGTAGCTTCAGTATATAAAGTGTTTTTACCTCTATCATAGTTATTATAATTAAAAGTAGTACTATCCCAAGTGCCAGGAACACTAGAACTATTAGACCTTTTTATGTCTAAACTTTCTACTGACTTACCCCTAAAATTCATGTAGTCATAAGCGCCTAGCTTATTAACCCAAGCTAGTCTGACGTTATCGTATCTAGTACAGCTTTGGTGTCTATCGTCTACACCAGTAGCATTGTTATCTTGACTAGCACCGTATCTATAAAAGTGGTAAAACTTAGTACACCTACTAGCTAAGGTATGATCCCTAGCGCCAAAGATTCTATAATACGCCCAATTAGCAAAGTTACTAGGTCTAGCAGTAGCACTAGTTTCAGCACCCCCACCGTCATCTACAACTTCACCAGATTGCGTTTCTAGGTTAGCTGTACCTACACCAAAATACAGTAAAGATTCTGCTACTGTACCTGCTTGTGCATTTGTAGCGCCACCATTAGTATTATCGTTAACAAAAAAATGTATGGTATTACCACCACTTGTACCAGTTATAACATTACCTAAACCGTCAAAATATTGTATACCTATATATTCTATCTTCTTTCCAGTAGTTATTACACCACCAGATTCACCTTGTTTAAAGCATACTGTAAGCTCATCTACATTATCTGACGCTGTACTACTACCTCTTACAAATTGTATATTAGGTGCGTTAGTAAAGAAACTATAGCTGTCTGGTGCTGTCGTATTATTCATAAAAAACTCTAAAGGAAAGTTACTACCATTAACATCTAAACCCCCTACGTTTGCAGCTGTCTTAGTATAAGGCGTTGTAGCTATTGTAGTAGTTAAAGTAGCATTAGCTTGGTTAAGCGTTTCTGTAGGCGCTGTAGTAGCAGACGTTGACTTTTCAAACCCTGCTTCAATTTTTACTATTATTAACTGATCGTCATTTTGAGAAAACATTTTAGTATTTGCCTTTATACCCAGCGTGTGTATACTATCACTTGTAGAATTTGCGTTAGATTCTTGCGTCTCTAAATACGTTCTAACTATTTTATGTACATCTACTATACCTACATTTACTTTATTCTTGTATACTTTTACTTTAGCTATTTCTGTATAACTTGTAAAGTCCGTTGTACTAATAAATACTTGTGCTATGTATCTAAATTTAGTAGCGTTATAGTTTGCAGCGTCATCATCTTTTAATACAAATACCATAGGGCTATTTGCTGCTGATACTATACTAGGTTTCTGTTCTATTGTATATGCCATTTTTTATAATTTTACTTGTATTTCCATTTGTTTACTAGGTAGCTTACCTATTAAGCTTTCTACGTCTAATAGAAAAGCCTCTGTTACTTCGTCTGGTATTTTCTTAGAATGTACTTCTACTGGTCTACTTACAAACATAGTTCTTTCTAGACCTCTTCTTCTTATTGCATACCCCATAGCATAAGCTAAACTATCTATAGACCTATCACCTAAGCTTATAGGCTTGTTTCTTATCCATCTTTTTAAAGCGTTTACTAGCTCACCAGCTGGATTGTCATAAGATTTATCGAACTTAAAATCACTTCCTCTACCTCTAGCCAGTCCTGTACCCCCTCTTATACCTTGCTCTCCTTTTTTCGTTATACCCTTTTTTATACCCCCAGTTCCTTGTACACCTTGATCTACATATTGCCAGTAGTCAGCAGCGTCACCAAACTCTAAACCTAGTTCTATTGTGCTTTTTGTACTTTTCATGGTGTAATGATAGTCACTATATAGCGTGTTACCTTGTGTAGTTTTCTTTTTATTATGTAGTATTTTTCTACCATCTTTGATTACGTTAGAACCAAATCTAGTTATAGCCTTTTCTAAGTGCTTTACTTCGCCTTTTACGAACTTACCATCTAACCCCCTTAATTTTAGTTTTATAGCCATTAGATATTAGGGTTTGAATCAGAAGGGTTTATAGGTGCATTACATAAGTTATTAGTATTATTAACTTGTAACGATATAGTAGATTGCCAGCCAGTCAAAATATTAGCGAATCTAGCTGTAAAAGGATCAGAATTTATAGGCATTTCTATTACCACTTCATTAGCTGCGTAACTTGTTTTTTTACCACTATCACCTCCACTAGTTTGTATAGATAGGTTCTGTTTAAAGTCTGCTATAATGTCCTGCGTAATTTCTAGTGTATTGGTCCATACGTCATTTCTATTACTTAAATCTTCTTTAAGTACATCTAACACAAATACAGTCACAGAATACGTTAAAACGCCTTGCTCTATAGTAGCGCTACCTGGTTCACAGTATAGTATCGGAAAGTCTTGTAGATCCATCTTATTTATATCTACTTCATCTAAAAAGCCTGAATGAAAAGAATTAATTAAATAATGATTGTCAGCTACATTATTAAAGGTTTTTATTATGTTACTAAATGTTACCATAGTTATTATTTTCTATACTTGATTTATCCTGCTGGTACGATAGGTATGTCAATACCATATACAGCTCCAGGTTTGTTATTTCTTTTATTTTTGTTATATCTTCTAAACACAAAGAAAATACTACATTATACCAACCCCATTTACTAGTTAGTGAAGCGCTTTTTTGCTCATCTTCTTCATTATTTGACGTTCCTTTCTCAAAGACCTGACCAAACCTATCGATAGTGTTCTTCCTAAACAAAAAAAAAAATTTAAAGCAGCTATTGAAGGTAAAGCAGGAAACTTTAAATATTCATTTTCTAGCTCTTCACTAGGGCTGTAAGACTCTATACTATACCTTGTTTTAGTTTCTTTTACTATTGGTCTATATAATATGCTCATAATCTTGTGCAAGTTCTTCTGTGCGTCTTTACAATAGCTTTCTATATCTACGTATTCACCTAGTGTTATTTCGCTTAGGTTTGGTACAAAACCGTATTTTACACCATTCCATTCTACTTTCTTTTGTAGCTCTTCTGTGCTAGGTTCTTCTTTTAGTAAGACCGTTAATTCTTTAGCGATCTTATTAATGTCGTTATAACTCATTCTATCCATCACCCCCCTATCTATATTGCACATTATACAAATACATTCTAGATTAAACTCATCTTTAGAAAGCTTTTTACCTTTCAGTTCTTGAAACTTACGGTACATTTCTATAGTTACAGCGTTCCAGTCTTGTGGTATTTGTAATGTTATTTCTTCTTTTGCCATTTGTAGTATATATAAAAAGTTAATATTCGTTTATAATATGTAATACTTACCACTATAATTAGTAGTTAGCTTATTCAAGGCGATATATCTAACAGCGTCTATTAAATGATCTTGCTGGTTAGTAGCAGGCTTATTTACTATCTGACCGTTTCTATCCGTAAGCCATTTGTAGTATTTAAACTCATGTA
>TARA_R110002050_G_scaffold9462_2_pt1 | contig 16733 bp, 15 predicted proteins | sample TARA_R110002050 | Tara Oceans TARA_R110002050 (sample SAMEA4396988) | marine metagenome | biome: Polar Biome; feature: [DCM] deep chlorophyll maximum layer (ENVO:01000326); material: water (ENVO:00002006), including particulate matter (ENVO:01000060) such as... | depth 25 m
AAAGGTGATTTACATCCACAAGGAGCAAAAAATGAAGCATTGCAAGTTTTGTGTGCAGTTCTTTTAACTCCTGAAAAGGTAATCATGAACAATGTTCCTGATATTATTGATGTAAATAAACTAATTGATTTACTTCGAGACCTTGGAGTGAAAGTTGAAAAATTGAGAAAGTCAAGTTATAGTTTTCAAGCAGATGAAATTGACATAGAATATTTAAACACACAAGAATTTAAAACCAAGGGTTCAGCACTTAGAGGTTCTGTCATGATTTTAGGTCCTCTCCTTTCTCGTTTTGGTAAGGGATACATTCCCCGACCAGGTGGTGATAAAATCGGAAGAAGAAGGTTGGATACTCACTTCATAGGTTTTCAAAAACTAGGTGCGAAGTTTATTTACAATCAAGAGAGCAAATTCTACAAAGTTGAGGCATCCAATTTAAAAGGAACTTACATGCTTTTGGATGAGGCTTCTGTAACTGGAACTGCTAATATTATTATGGCAGCGGTTCTTGCTAAAGGAACCACAACCATTTATTATGCAGCTTGCGAACCATACATTCAACAGCTTTGTAAGATGCTGAATAATATGGGTGCTAAAATCAGCGGCATTGGCTCCAATCTCGTTACAATTGAAGGAGTTGAAAGCTTGAAAGGTTGTGAGCATACCATACTTCCCGACATGATTGAAATTGGCAGCTTTATTGGTTTGGCAGCAATGACCGGTTCTGAAATTACCATTAAAAACGTTTCATATCCCAACTTGGGAATCATTCCTGATACCTTTAAAAAGTTGGGGATTAGAATGGAACTTAAAGGCGATGATTTATACATTCCTGCTCAAGAGAATTATGAAATAGATACTTTTATTGATGGATCAATTATGACAATTTCTGATGCTCCATGGCCAGGCTTCACACCCGATTTATTGAGCATTATTTTAGTTGTCGCGACTCAAGCAAAAGGATCGGTTTTGGTTCATCAAAAAATGTTTGAAAGTCGCTTGTTTTTTGTGGATAAACTAATTGACATGGGTGCACAAATTATACTTTGTGATCCGCACCGAGCTACTGTGATAGGTATGAATAAACAAAACAAATTGAGAGGAATACAAATGACATCTCCAGATATACGCGCAGGTGTATCCTTACTTATTGCTGCACTTTCTGCGAAGGGTACTAGCATTATTCACAATGTGGAGCAAATTGATAGAGGCTATGGAAAAATTGATGAGCGTCTGAATGCTATTGGTGCAAAAATTAAACGAATCTCATAGTGTTTAAAGAATTAACAATAATTGAAATTTAATTCTGATACAATCTAATAAATGGCATTAAAACTGCGTTAACTTAGCAAAAAAAATATCCTATGAGAACAAAAAACATTGCTTATTCATTTGTGCTTTTAATTGCTTTCTTCTCTCTACTTTCAACAACTTCTAAAGCACAAAACAAACTAAATGAAGCTAAAGTCGGATTAAATATAGGCGATAAAGCACCTGAGTTAAGTTATAAAGATCCAAACGGAAACACCATTTCACTTTCTGATTTAAAAGGTCAGATGGTTTTAATTGATTTTTGGGCATCATGGTGCGGCCCATGTAGAAGAGAAAACCCTAATGTGGTTAAAACTTATAAGAAATTTAAAGATCAAAATTTTGAAAATGGAAATGGCTTCACTGTTTATAGTCTCTCACTTGATAAAACCAAAGCTGCTTGGCAAAATGCCATTATGCAAGATGGTTTAATATGGGCCAACCATGTTAGTGATTTAAAAGCATGGCAGGCAGAAGGTGCAGCCATTTATGGAGTACGTTCAATACCCGCTGCATTTTTAATTGATGGAAACGGAATAATTGTAGGAAAGGGAAATAACGTAAGAGGCGCAAACCTCGGTGCTCTTCTTAATAATTTAACTAAAAAATAATTTTTAAATTTTTAAATCGAAGCTCGTTGAATCAACGAGCTTTTTTTGTTTCAAAAAATAATAAAAAGATTCATGGCTGACAATTTGTCAATTAAATAGCATGGCAAAACTTTTGCCATGCCTGAAGCAGGTTTATAACAAAATATATTTTCATGAAAGACGAGAAAGAAATGCAAGAAAATCAATCAATGGAAGAAGATGTTCCAACTCAGAATGAAGCAGGAGAAGATCAAGTGAATCATGATTCTGCTAAAGAAAACGAACCCACTGAAATTGAACAAAAAGACATCGAAATCAAAGTATTGAATGATAAGTATTTGCGCTTATATTCAGAGTTCGATAATTTCAGGAGAAGAACACAAAAAGAAAAATTAGACTTATACAAAACTGCTGGAGAAGACATCTTTAAAAGTTTATTGTCGGTGATGGACGACTTTGAACGTGCCAAAAAGTCAATGGAGGAGAACCAGAATTATGACAGTTTAAAACAAGGTGTAGATTTAATTTACAATAAATTTAAGAGTTTTTTCAAAAGCAATGGAGTTGAAGAAATGGAATCTTCAATAGGCAAAGATTTTGATAGCGAAATTCAAGAAGCCATAACGCAAGTGCCTGCACCAAGCAAAAAAATGAAAGGAAAAGTGGTGGATGAAGTTGAAAAAGGATATAAATTAAAAGATAAAGTTATCCGCTACGCAAAAGTAGTTGTGGGACAATAGTTAAGGAGATATTTATGGCAAAAAGAGACTATTACGAAATACTTGGGGTTGAAAAAAGTGCATCAATCCAAGAAATAAAAAAAGCATATAGAAAGCTGGCATTAAAATACCATCCTGATAAAAATCCTGATGATAAAGCGGCTGAAGAAAAATTTAAAGAAGCTGCTGAGGCTTATGAAGTTTTAAGCAACGAAGAGAAGAAAGCGAAATACGATCGATTCGGTCACGCTGGAATGGGCGGAAGTGCAGGCTTTGGAGGCGGCGGTGGCATGAACATGGAAGATATTTTCTCTCAATTTGGAGATATATTTGGTGGCGGTGCCGGAGGATTTAGTGGTTTTGGTGGATTTGGAGGCGGTGGAGCAAGCCGTGGAAGAAGAGCTAATAGAGGAAGTAATATCCGAGTAAAAGTCAACATGAGCCTTAAAGACATTGTAAACGGTGTCGAGAAAAAAATAAAAGTCAACAAGTATGTTTCTTGTAACACCTGCTCTGGCTCAGGTGCAGAGGGCGGGTCAAGTGGTTACACGACCTGTAATACATGTAAAGGAGCAGGACAAATAAACCGAATCACCAATACCTTTTTAGGCCAAATGCAAACAGCCACTACTTGCCCAACTTGTGGTGGAGATGGTAAAATCATAACTGATAAATGCAACACTTGTCACGGTGATGGAATTGTAAAAAGTGATGAAACCATTGAAATTAAAATTCCAGCTGGAGTTGAAGGTGGAATGCAACTATCAGTAGGTGGAAAAGGAAATATGGGAGCAAGAAATGGTGTGCCAGGTGACCTAATAGTTCTAATCGAAGAGGAAGAACACCCTGAATTAAAAAGAGATGGTCTCAACATCTTGTACGACCTTTACATCAGTTTCGCTGATGCTATTCTAGGAACTGAAATTACAGTACCAACAGTAAATGGTAAAGCAAAAATTAAGATTGAACCAGGAACTCAAGGTGGAAAAGTACTTCGTTTAAGAAATAAAGGAATTCCAGAGGTTAACGGATATAGAACCGGTGACCAATTGGTGAATGTGAATGTTTGGACTCCCCAAAACTTAACGAAAGAAGAAAAACAAGCTGTTGAAAAGTTGAAAACTTCAGAAAACTTCAAACCTAATCCTACTGCCCAAGATAAAGGATTTTTTGAACGCATGAAGGATTACTTTAGATAAGAGTATTATAAATTTGTAGCAACAAGCAACACATCATATATTACTTAAACTCTAAAGTAAAAGCATAAAACTGAGATTATTCAGCTTTAAAAACCATGCAGTCATAAAGTTTGAATATGTAGAATAGTTGCAAAGTATGGTTCTTATGAAAAACAACTTTTTATATAATAAACGAGGTTTCGTGTTAAGTCACCATTTATTTTAAGTACTTAAAATTTGAAGTAATTCTAACTTTATCCTCATTCGTATTTAAAAAACTATTTCCTTGAAGCGTCCATCTGCTCTACAATCATAGCTACTGCAGGGCAAACTCTTGTATTTTTAGCTGTTAAGTCCAAAATTTGATGCATTCGTTTTCGGTTAGTATGAGGATATTCTCTGCATGCTTTTGGACGTGCTTCATAAGCGCTGCATTTATTATCTTCCAATAAAAAAGGACAAGGAGAACTCTTAAGGACTTGATCTCCATCCTCATCTGTTTTTAAATAGGAACTGTAAAAATCGGCAGCCTTCATTTTAAAATGAGCTGCCATGCGCTCTACATCTTTATCGTAAAAAATTGGAGAAGTGGTTTTACAACAATTGGCGCAGTCTAAACAATCAATTTTTTGGAAAGCAGCATCGTGCAATTCATGAAATTGCAAGTCCAAATCCTTTGGTGGGCGCAACTTTAGTTTTGAAAAAAAATGATTGATCTCCTTTCTCCTGCTCTTTGAACGATTCAATAATGCTTTCAATTCTGCTTTCATTTCAATCTTTAAGTTTTCTTGCTCGCATCATTTCTCGTTTACCACCAACTGGACCTGGAACTTTTTCAACCGTAAAACCAATTTTTTCTAGGCGTCTACGAATTATTCCTTTTATACAATAAGTTACTAATATCCCACCTGCTGTTAATGCAGCAAACAACTTTTGAAAAATGGTTTCATTCCACATTTCTGTTTGCTTTTCAGGTGCAAAAGCATCAAAATAAATCAAATCCCATTCTTGACTTAAGTTGAAGTTTTGCAATTTAGCATTAACTTTATGAAAGCGAAAAAAAGGACTAAATTCTTCCCATTTCATCCATGGGAATTCATGAATTTTCTCAAATATTTCTCGCGGTGCATTAAGTTTTTCGGGATAATTTAATCCTGTCGCCGCTTTTAAATCAATTGGAAAAGGTTCAAGACTCATCATTTCTATTTTTAGCTGCTTTTGCTCAGCATAAAGAGCTGTCAAAAAAACATTTAATCCTGTCCCCATTCCAATTTCAAGCACTCTAATGCTTTTTTTAGATTTAGCTTGTTCCAACAAGCCTAATTCAATGAAAATATGTCTCGATTCTGCTATTGCTCCGTGAATGGAATGATACTGTTCGTCCAACCCTTTAACATAGAGTGAATGGGATCCATCTGCTGTAATTATTTTATTATCCTTCAATTTACAGAATATCAAAAAAGTGTCACCCCATAATCAATTATGTATTAATTATAGCGCTTAACTTTGTGTAAAATTAAAGAAGATGGAAAAGGTAGCAAGCAAAGCAAAGATTGATTTTCAATTGATCAATGAAGCAATGAATTATGATGAATATACCGCTCTCTTAACAAAGCTACTTTCTGAGGGAAAAACAACTGGTGAAAATCAAAGTGAAGAAATGCTTCATTATGCTAAATTGAACCTGCAGCGAATGAAACGTCTAAATAAAACGATTGAGCTTTCTAGTAAACTCAAAACTACTTTAAGCCATCCTCGTTCTAAGAAAATGATTTGGTTAGTAATTACTGAAGGTTGGTGTGGAGATGCTGCACAAAATATTCCTCTAATCAACCACATAGCTGAAAAATCGGTAAATATTGAATTAAAACTAATTTTAAGAGACCAGCATCTAGAAATTATGGATCAATTTCTAACTAATGGGAGTCGATCTATTCCAAAATTAATCGCATTAAATGCTACCGACCTTTCAATTTTAGGAACTTGGGGCCCAAGAGCAAATGAAGCTCAAAAAATGGTAGAAACATTTAAAAAACAAACTACTGGCGACTATCAAGAATTTGCTAAAGTACTTCAACTTTGGTATGCTAAAGATAAGACAAGTGCTCAACAAGAAGAATTTGAGTCATTAATTCCAACTTGGGCGAATTAAGCAATAAATTTGTTTGATTAAGGTTTTATTTATTTGAAAAAAATGCGGTTAATTATCATTTCATTACTCCTTACTATTGTTCTTTTTTCCTGTAGAAGGGATGAAGATTTTTTTGAGGATCCAAGTGCTAGTTTAGTATTTTCCTCTGATACTGTTAGTTTTGATACCGTTTTCACTTCTATTGGAACAGCTACCCAAAATATTCGGGTTTACAATCCATATAAAGAACGTATAAAAATAAATTCAATAAGGTTAGTTGGAGGACAACAGTCAACTTTCAGAATAAATGTAGATGGTGCGTCAGGGCCAATTCATCAGAACATTGAAATAGCAGGAAGAGACAGTATTTTTATTTTCATTGAAGCGACAATTGATCCAAATAATATACTCAGCCCATTTGTGATTGAAGATCAAATTGAATTCAATACCAATGGCAATTCTCAGAATGTCAACCTTGTTGCTTGGGGACAGAATGCCATTTACTTCACTCCTACTAGTTTTAATATAAATCTACCTGACTTTACCTGCCTAACAGGTCCTTGCAGCGATACCATTCCTCCAGTAGATGTAACTTGGACAAAGGATTTACCTTATGTTATTTACGGCTACATCGCAATTGATACGCTTGATAAATTAACCATTGAAGCAGGTGCGAGAGTTTACTTCCACAACAACGGTGGAATGTGGGTGTACCGAGGCGGAACCTTGCAAGTTAATGGAACAAAAGAGGAACCCGTTACATTTCAAGGAGATCGATTAGAGGCGAGATTTAACGATGTACCAGGTCAGTGGGATAGAATTTGGATCAATGAAGGAGGTCAAAATGAGATAAATTATGCCATCATTAAAAATGCATTTATAGGAATTCAAGCCGAAGCACTGATTACAAACCAAGCTCCCAATCAATTAGGAAATCTTACAATCAACAATACTATTATTGACAACTGCTCTGGTACAGGATTATTGACCTCTCTTTTTAATTTAACTGCCAACAACTTATTGATTAGTGATTGTGGAGAATACAATACCATCATACAAGCCATTGGTAATTATGTATTTAATCATTGCACTTTTGCCAATTATTATACAAGATCGAGAAGGGAAACTCCCCTATTTTTTGTAAAGAATAGTTTGAGTACCTCTTTAGGGCTTGTTGTTGACACGCCCAATGTTGAAATGCGAAACTCCATTATTTACGGTTCACAAGACAGTGAGTTTAATACCGAAATAGTCAACCAAGGAACTATCAGGCTAGATTTTAGAAATGTGCTATTAAAAACAGATCAGAGTACCGCAAATACTTCTCAATTTCAAAACATTATTCGAAATCCCACAGGTTCAGTATTTAATGACCCCTTAATGGGTGATTTTGAACTTAGCGAAAATTCTGCGGCAAGAAATGTTGGAGATTTATCTGTTGCGAATATTTTACCAATTGACTTGGCAGGAAATTCGAGAACAGCAGATGGAATGCCCGACTTAGGTGTTTTTGAGTTTCAGCCTTAATTTTTAGAAGAGTTGAGAAGAAATTCCAAAGTATTTATTCCATCGGCATAATCCCAAAGTTCTGGTTCCTGAGCTTTACCAAAAGGAATAAATTCAGGATGATCTAATTTGCCAACTTTACATTGAATTTCGTCATCTAGTATATCTAGCTTTTCTAATAATTCATTTAAATCCTCATAATATTCATAAAACAAAACAGCCAAAGGAGAATGAATGCCCTCATCTTCCTTCAATAATAAAAAGCCATTTTCCATCAGAGGTACTTTGTTCATCAAGTAAACAGCTTTATTGTAATCGTAGTTATTTGCATATTGGTTGTGCTGAATCAAATCTTTGTAAGAAAAAAATGCCTGAAACAAACGACTTAACTCAAAGCCTTTTGGTAAGTAAACTTTTGTAATGTTTCGGCAACCCATACCAAAATGCGTAAAGATGTCTTTGGCTAAAGTTTCTAGATTATCATTTGTTTCATTACCATCTAAAACAGCAATTGAACTTCTATTTTTTCGTATAATTTTGCGCTGTTTTTTAAAATAATACTCAAAATATCGCGCACTGTTATTGCTTCCTGTTGCAATGAGAACATCTATTTCCTTCAATTGCTCTTTTAATTCAATTGAATCAGCCCACTCTGAAGAAATTTCAGAAAGTACCTTCAACACCCAATTTAGTAAGATTCGGTCTTTAGAAGAAGGTTTTGCATGAAGCTTTTGATCACTGATTAAAACACAAAGCACATCGTGTAATCCTACCAAAGGAATATTACCTGCCATTATTACTCCCACTTTTTGTGAAGGTATTTCCATAAAATCAAAAGGGGATAGCCATTTTTCAATCTTTGTTATTTGTAAACTATTCGACCAAGCTTCGAATGCTAACTGAATAGATGAATCAGTGAACCATGAATTGTGCTGTTTTGCAAGGTTAATTGCATCAACACCTTCATGAATTATCTCTTTTGACACTTGTGATTCAAATTGTTTCTTCTCATGCTTCCATAACTGAACTACATCTTTAAACACGAGTCCTAATTGAACAAGATTCTCTATTTTATCCCTTTTATCCATACCTTTCTATTTCTTAAAAGACTAATTTTGCTTAGCAATAAACTAATTCCCAGTATTTGGGTTTAAAGCAAAATTACAAACATTAAACGGTCTTAAAATGGCAATTATAATAACAGATGAATGCATCAATTGTGGCGCTTGCGAACCAGAATGCCCCAACAATGCAATATATGAAGGTGGTGAAGAATGGAGATTTTCAGACGGAACCGGAGTAACAGGAAGTAAAAAAAGAATGAGCGGAGAGGAAATCGATGCTGATAGCGAACAAGAACCAGTAAGTTTAGATTACTATTACATTGTTCCAGATAAATGCACCGAATGCGTTGGATTTCACGATGAACCTCAATGTGCTGCAGTTTGTCCAGTAGATTGTTGTGTAGATGATCCTGATGTAAGAGAAACAAAAGAAGAGTTGCTTAATAAAAAAGCTTCCCTTCACCTTTAAGGTTAGCTTAAATCTTGAAGCTAATTCAATAAATCAAAAATTTGAATTTTTTAAAATTTATTTTCGTTGCAGTATTTGTTGGTCTATTGCTTGATTACTCTCAGGCACAAATAAATGTTGGAATAAAAACAGTTGATGTAGACGCAGATGCAAAAATTAATGCGCTTGCAATTGAGCAGCTTGCATTTGAACTATTAAATACAGCTGACGATAGTTTAAAAAAACAATTAAATCAAGATTTAAAAGAATTACTTATTCTTGAATGTTCTAAACCTGAGGCAATTTCTCATTCTTTTGAGGAAGTTAAAAGTCTTTCAATTTTAACTTCTCAAGACTCAGTTTTCAGGCTTTTTAATTGGAACATTCCTTGGAGTGACGGCACTTTTGATTTTGAATGTGGTCTTTTAAAGCGCATAAAAGATTCAGATAATGCTGATTTTTATTTTTTAAAGTCAATTGAAGACTCTGTTCAATTGACAGAGCAAACTCCATCACCTAAAAATGAATGGATTCCCAGTTTATATTATCAAGTAATCACTAAGAAAACTGAACGTTTGACTTATTATACTTTATTGAGTTGGGATGGAAATAATCGATTGACTACAAAGAAGTACATTGATGTATTTTGGTTTGATCAAGCGGGAGAAATGAGATTTGGAGCACCAATTTTAGTTGAAAATGGAAAAACACAAAAGAGAAAAGTATTTGAATATGCTGCCCAGAATACATTAAATCTAAAGTTCAATAGTGATTTAAACAGAATCGAATTTGATCACTTAGTTCCTTCAAATCCTCGTTTGGCAGGTGTTTATGAATACTACGGTGCCGATTTATCTTTTGATGCCTACTATTGGAAAAACAATCGTTGGGAGTTCGAATCTGATATCGACATAGAAGAAGGAATCAAAAAGTCTAAAAAAGACTTTCAAGTTGATCAAGAAATAATTAAGGAAAAGAAACCAATTTACGAACCCTAGTTTTGGGCGACTAATTCTTCAATTATTTTCTCAATAGAGTAGCCTTCTGCTTCCGCTTTGTAATTTCTAACTATTCTATGTCTAAGAATCGGTAAAGCAACAGCTTTTACATCTTCAATATCTGGAGAATACTTTCCGTTGATTGCCGCGTGGCACTTTGCCCCAACAATTAGAAACTGTGAGGCTCTCGGACCTGCTCCCCAGCTTAAAAACTCATCCACTATTGAAGGAGTATTTACCTGATTTGGTCTAGTAGAGGATGCTAATTTTACCGCATATTCTAACACATTGTCAGGCACGGGTATTTTCCTAATTAGTTGCTGAAAAAATAATATTTCATCCGCTTCCATTATTTTATTGACATCTACCTTTAAATTGGTAGTAGTAGCCTTCACAATATTAACCTCTTCTTGAAAATTTGGATAATCCAACCAAAGGTTGAACATAAATCGATCTAATTGAGCTTCAGGTAAAGGGTAAGTTCCTTCCTGCTCAATTGGATTTTGTGTTGCAAGTACAAAAAATGGATTGGGAAGTTGATAGGTTTTTCCACCCGTAGTTATTGACTTTTCTTGCATGGACTCTAAAAGTGCAGCTTGAGTTTTTGGGGGAGTTCTGTTAATTTCATCAGCCAAAATAAGATTGGAAAACAATGGGCCTTTAATGAATTTAAAATTTCGACTTTCATCTAAAATTTCTGAACCAATGATGTCAGAGGGCATCAAATCAGGCGTAAATTGAATACGGTTAAAACTCAATCCTAAAACCTGAGAGATGGTATTCACCAAAAGTGTTTTTGCCAATCCAGGAACGCCAATCAATAAACAATGCCCATTGCTAAAAATTGATATTAATAGGTTCTTAACCGTTTCATCCTGCCCGACAATAATTTTTCCGATTTCTGTTTGCAGGTTTTTATATTTTAAAACTAATGCATCAACTGCATCTGAGTCTGTCTTGAAGTTATTTTCTTGCATCTTTTATTATCTTTTTTGTTCAACCCATTTTTGCTGAAATTCACAGCCTTCACTGTATACTTCGTCAATGGTAACATATGTTTTTAAAAGCGTTTCTCTGATCCACTCTTGAAGTACTTCTTGCTCTTTTTCAGCAGTAGCAGCTGCTTTAATTTTCTGGTAATCATCTTTCATATTTGCTCGATGAGGCTCTGTTCTTCTTTTTAATTTAATCAAACGATAACCCGGCTTTTTCCGAGGATCTTGATCCATTCTCACAGCATTGGATACTTCACCAACTTTCATCTTATCAATCACCATAAACAGTTGAGGATCTAAATCAGCCATTGGAATCAATGATGCAGTTGTGTATGGATTGACCATCATTCCACCATTGAGTTTTGTTTCCTCATCGTCAGAAAAACGCTTTGCAGCTGTCTCAAAGGTAATTGAATCGATAGCTATTAGATTGGCAATACTGTCTAATTTTGCTTTTACTTTCAAAAAAGAACCCTCATCATATTTTGGTTTAAGTAGAATGTGTCTCACATTTACTTTATTCGCTCTTCTTTCAATCATTTCAATGATGTGGTAGCCAAATCGAGTTTTAACAATTGTTGAAACTCCACCTGGTTTCAATTTAAAAGCGGCAGCAGAAAACTCTGGTTCTACTTCAGCCTTTCCCACAAATCCTATTTCTCCTCTCTTCACTGCTGATCCTTTATCTTCAGAATATAAAATTGCTAGAGTTGCAAAACTTTCTCCATCTAAAACTCTTTTTCGATAGGTTCTCAATTTTTCTTTCACTTCTTCAATTGCTTCATTAGAAATTGGTGCATGCGCAACTATTTGTGCAATCTCCACTTCTGCATCAATCAATGGCAAACTATCTTTGGGAATATTGTCAAAATAATTTTGAACTTCTTCAGGTGTAACTGAAATGTCTGCTGCTATTTTACCCTGCATGGCCTGAACCAACATCTGATCGCGCATTGATTCTCGCATTTCTTCTTTAATCTTTGCAATTGATTTATTGTATTGGGTCTCCAAAGCTTGTTCAGAACCTACCATGTTAATATAGTAACGCATTCTTCGATCCATTTCACTTTCTACTTGAGCATCAGATACTTCAACACTATCCAATTTAGCTTGATTGAGAAGTACTTTGGAATACAACAAATCCTCTAATACTTCGCAGCGTGTATTATCTGTTAACTTTATGTTATTAGCAGCTAAACTAATCACTTGAGTTTCTAATTCAGACTTGGTAACTATTTCATCACCAACTACTGATATTATTTTATCTAATACTATAGGTTCTTGGGCGTAACTTACGGAAAGAAAAACCAATAAAAAAAGAAGAAATGTTACTTTAATAATATCGTTCATATCGCTTATCTATTGTTGCTTCTTCAAAAATTTCTTGTTTGGCAGTATTCAGCAGTTCTAACTTACGCTTGTTCAGTATAATGTCAGTAATCTTATCTTTTACATAGGTTAATGGGGCTACTTCTCCACTCTTCTTTTGGTTAAAAATATGCATCAAAACAGTTTGAGTAGTATCTGAGAATTGAAGTTGTTTTTCTTGAGAATCAATATTCAACTCATTATTTGGTGGCAAAATTTTATTTAAACTCGATTTACTCCACCAAATACTGCTATCTAAATGACAGTTTATAGCAAATTGGGTACAATAATTCATCAATTTGTCTTTATTATCATTTTCTGAAAATAACCAGTTTCTCATAGAATCTTGATTAGGAGCAGTGTTGATGAACTTAACGAATTGTAGTTGATACAATTGTTCTTTCAAAGAAAAATTTGAAGTATTTTCTTTATAGTAATGTTTTATCTGGTCTAATTTAACTGCAGTATCGAGCTTCTGACGTATTAATAAATTCTCGTATGCGTAAATCAGTAAAGAGTTTCTATAAGTTTGAAGCTGTGCGCTAAAATCAGCTTGTGATTCACTTAAGTTTTCCAACGCCTTTTGTAACAATAATTGCTCTTTAATCCATGCATCAATATAGTGTTGAAGTCGGGCAGCACTATCCTCTTGATTCTCAAAATTGCTGAATTTAGGTAAATCATCTAAATAAAGTTGTTGGTCACCAACTCTAGCTAATAAGTCACTTTCATCGTTAGAATTAAATAATTGACAAGAATTACTTAAAAGTAGAATGAGTATTGAAATGCTGAAAAGTCCTTTACTTAGCAAAATTTTAGTTTAGTTCTTTTTTAAGTTGATCTAAAATTGTTTTATCTACCTTGTAGTTATAAGTAGACTGTAAAGTTTTTATCCATACTTTCTCTAAATACTCTTGATAATCAGAAGTAATCAAACCTTTTGAATCATTTAGATCTCTATATCCTGGCTCTAAAACTTCTTTTATGTAAACAAAAGAAATACGACCATTCGTTGAGATATTTTCTGAAATTCCCTTCTTCCATTCAACTTGATCGACTACTGTATTAGAGCCTTTCTCAAACTTTCCAAGCTCATATTTTAAATTAAGTTGAGAAGGTCGATTTACCTCATTCACAATTTTTTGAAGCTCCAAACTATCTTTAATCATCTTCCGAACATCTTTAGCTATCTTTTCATTTAAAGCCGAAAAAACCACTGCATCAACTCTTTTTCCCCATCGATAATTTTCTTTGTTCTTTTCATAAAACTCTTGTAAACCTGTAGTATCGGTTGCAGCTTTTGACCAAACCATTTGATCGGTTAGGTTGAATAATAAAATTCCATCGTTATATTCCTGCATCAATGCTTTGAACTCCGGATATTCATTATCTAAAGACTTGTCTTTATAAGCAATTATTTCTCTATTTTTAAATGTAGTGTATTTATTATTAATTAAAGTAACAATACTAATTGAAGATCTATTGATTTGTGAATTCTTTAAATATGTTACAAAGTCTGCTTGATTAACTTCTTTGTCACCAATAGAAAACATTGTCTTATTCAATTTTTCTAAAGATTTACTATTCCAATCTTTTGAAAAATAGGTACTATCTATTAAAGAATAAAACTGATCGCGGTACTTCAGTTTTTCTTTAAACCCGTACTGATTTTTGATTTTATTAATTCTAGCACTTTCTGTTAATTTTGATCTGCTATCTTTTTTAATTTTTTCCAAAATAATTGGCTCCATTTCTTCATAAGAATCGATTCCATCTAGACTAATTCGCTTAACAATGTGCCATCCGTAATTTGTTTGAAATGGTTCAGAATAATCTCCATCTTTCTTCAATGAAAATGCTGCTTCTTCAAACTCTGGAACCATTCTTCCAACTCCAAAAGGTTGCAATACACCACCTTGACTTGCTGATCTACTATCATCTGAAAATTGCAGCGCCATGTCTTCGAAAGTTGCTCCATTTTTTAATTCATTGTGAATTTCAAAAATCCTTCCCTCAGGATCATTAGTTTTAGAGAGCTGTGGATCATTAGAAATTAAAATATGTGCTGCTGTCATTGTACCAATCGCAGGTCTTTTATCTACAACTTTCACTATATGGTAGCCAAATTGAGAACGAACAATTTTTGATATTTCTCCAACTTTAGTATTGTAGGCTGCAGATTCAAATGGATAAACCATATAGAAACCAGTAAAATAGCCTAAATCACCACCGTTTTGCTGTGCAGAAGGATCGTTGGAATATTTCTTAGCTAATTCTTCAAAGTCTTTTCCACTTTGAAGCATCTTCTTAATTCTTTCTGCAGATTGATAAGCTTTCAAAGTATCTTCAGGACTTGCTTCTTGAGAAACTGAAATTAAAATATGACTCACTCTAACATCTTCTTTCAAACGATTGTATGCCTCTTTCTTTAAATCCTCAAGAATGCCTTGTTCACTTAAATAAGGTTGAGCCAACTGTTTTCTATATCCTGCTAACTCAGATTTAAAACTATTAAGCGTATCCAAGCCCTTTGCTTTTGCTTCTTTTACTTTTAGTTTGAAGTTAATGTATAAATCTAGGTACTCTTCTACAGAACTTTTACTTACGATTTCACTGTTGTTGTTCTTTAAATAGACTGATTTAAATTCTCCTTTAGTGATTTTTTCATCACCAAAATCAATGAACAAAGCATCTGAATTATTTTTTTGAGCGTATAATTGAAACCCTGCGAAAAGAAAGGTAAAAATAACTAGTTGTTTAAAGCAATTCATATTTAAAAGTTTAGAAATTTATTATCTACTGTAGTTTGGTGCTTCTCTCGTAATAGTAACATCATGAGGGTGGCTTTCTCTAATTCCGGCATGAGTTACTTTGATAAATTTTGATTGAGTTTTTAATTCATTAATGTTTTTACATCCACAATATCCCATTCCCGCTCTTAATCCCCCAATCATTTGGTAAATTACTTCTGCAAGTGAACCTTTAAAAGGAACTCTTCCACTAATTCCTTCTGGAACTAATTTTTTAATATCATCCTCCATGTCTTGAAAATAACGATCTTTTGAGCCGTGTTGCATTGCTTCCAAGGATCCCATTCCACGATATGCCTTAAATTTTCTACCTTCATAAATTATGGTTTCTCCTGGAGACTCTTCAACACCTGCAAATAAAGAACCTGCCATAATTGTATCAGCTCCAGCTGCTATCGCTTTTACTAAATCTCCTGTAAAACGCAAGCCCCCATCAGCAATAACAGGAACACCTGAACCCTTCAATGCTTCAGCAACCATCATAACAGCTGAAAACTGAGGAACTCCAACTCCTGCTATTACCCTCGTTGTACAAATAGAGCCAGGTCCTATTCCTACTTTAATTCCATCTGCGCCTGCTTCAACTAACATTAAAGCAGCTTCTTTAGTAGCAATATTTCCTACAACTACCTCAAGATTTGGATATGTAGTTTTAACTTTTTTCAAAGTCTCGATTACTCCTTTTGAATGGCCATGAGCTGTATCAATAATAACAGCATCAACACCAACCTTTACCAGAGCATCAATGCGCTCTAAAACATCACCTGTTACTCCAACAGCAGCTGCAACTCTCAAGCGACCGAATTTATCCTTACATGCATTAGGACGTTCTTTAACTTTTATGATATCTCGATAAGTAATTAAACCTATTAAATGATTTTTAGAATCAATAACTGGTAGTTTTTCAATTTTATGTTCTTGAAGAATTTCTTCAGCTTTTTTTAAATCCGTATTATTTTGTGTAGTGATAATGTTTTCTTTGGTCATAATATTTTTGACCAATTCATCCATGTTTCTTTGAAAACGCAAATCTCTATTAGTAACAATACCAATTAATTTTTTGTTAACATCAACAATTGGAATTCCTCCTATCTTATTCTCTCGCATCAGTTCAAGTGCATCAGAAACTTTAGCGTCAACATTAAGAGTAATTGGATCTTGAATCATTCCACTTTCTGAACGTTTCACTTTTCTAACCTCCGCAGCTTGTCGCTCTATGCTCATGTTTTTATGCAGTACGCCAATACCACCTTCTCCTGCTAAGGCAATTGCCATGCTCGATTCTGTAACTGTATCCATTGCAGCCGAAACGATAGGAGTATTCAACCTTATTTTTTTGGTAAATTGAGAAGCAATTTCGACTTCTCTAGGCATAATTTCAGAATATGAAGGGACGAGCAAAACGTCATCATATGTTAATCCTTCAGGAAGGAAACGGCTGTCATTTATAGAGCTCATGCAGTAAATTTTAAGTAGCCAAAATTAAGAAATATGCAAAGGAATCGCTGTTAATAAAAATAAAAAAGGGACGCCTATGGCGTCCCTTTTACATCTCTATTAACCAATCAATTACCTAATCACAGTAACTGTTCCTTTTCTACGATGCTCTTGACCA
>TARA_R110002050_G_C8962233_1_pt1 | contig 16690 bp, 21 predicted proteins | sample TARA_R110002050 | Tara Oceans TARA_R110002050 (sample SAMEA4396988) | marine metagenome | biome: Polar Biome; feature: [DCM] deep chlorophyll maximum layer (ENVO:01000326); material: water (ENVO:00002006), including particulate matter (ENVO:01000060) such as... | depth 25 m
GATTGGCAAATGAGAATATATCAAAACAAAGAATCAATATATTGGGTAAAGCCCGTTCATGAACAATTAAAGGGTTACACTAAATTTGCAAACCTCCCGGCCGAAGAAAAGTTTGCATTATACCACCCAAAGGATATTGGAAGACAGGAAACACAAAATAAATTTTATGATACAATATGAAAAATGTAATTGTATATAATCGAGTAGATACTACATATCATATAAGTAAAGAATTTAATGATAGTCATTTGATAAATTATCTTAATGCTCAGATAGATAATAGTCTACGATTAGGGTGGGCTAAAGAAGATATTATTATTGGCACTAATTTTGATTTTGAGTATCGAGGTATAAAAAATCATCAATTGAAAGATGTGTGTACATATAGTGGATTTAATAATTTTTGGTACGGCGCATTAGAATTAATGAACAATGGAGTCTTAGTTGAAGATTTTTGGCTACATGATCAGGACACATGGCCAATTGCAAAGTTTGAGTTTCCAGATTTTTCCGGCGAAGTTGCTGGATGCGAATATATTAAAACACCTCAATGGAATTGTGGTTCAGTCTTTTTTAAAAAGACATCTAAAGATATATTAGAATACATTGTTGAATTAATGAGAAATAATGAATCTCATATAGTATCAAGCGATGAAGAGTGGATATCCTTTCTTAGACATTCAGATCATAGTGAAATAAGACAATATCTAACATCGATTAATACTAGATATAATGTTGGTCGTACATGTTTTGATGATAGATATCAAATGGCAACAAAGCCTGTTAATGTTTTAGCATTTAAGCCAGACTTAGAAAAAGATTTTAATACTGTAAAACATTTAATAGATTCTAATCTTAATGATATTTTTCAAAAACATAATATTGCTTTAGTTTAAGTTATGATTAAAATTAAATTATCTGACCCAAATGATCATAAAAACTTTAGTGCTCTCATTTTAGCTAAAGATTTATTACAAGATTATAGTATACAACTTACTACATCAGATGATTATGATTATGAATTTATTGCTCAAAAAGATTTCTTAAATTTATCTGTACCATTAGAACAAAGTATTTCTCAGGGGTTAGATGTATTATCTAAAAAAACTGGCGATTACTTTTTGTTTAGTGGAGCAGATTCAACATCTTTATTAGGGGCATATGAAGTATTTGACCAATCTAATGCAAAATATTTATTTAAAAAACAAATGCTGTCAAGAAAAGATTACAGAGAACAAACTACTTTAAATAAATGGTTTTTTGGAAATGGGTCTAATTTAGATAAGGGATATGACATATCAGAAACAGATTATTCAAAAATTAAATTAACTGGTCATAATGTTGCACATAATTGGCCACAATTACAACTGATGCAACAGGGAAATACTAATCGTGATATAGATGTATGTGCAGTATATCAAGGTTCGCCTCAACAACCAATTTTTGATCATGAAGTTCGTAGTGATATATTATATGCTAATCATCGAATAGGTGCCTGGGATGAATTGAGTAAAATAGAAAGTCAGTATAATATTGTTAAAGGGACATCTACTTCACAGCAGTTTGTTGAGATAATGGGTCGATCAAAAATAGGCCTTTCGCCTTTCGGTATGGGAGAATTATGTTATAGAGATTTAGAATTAATACAATGGGGATGTTTATTGATAAAGCCTGACATGAGTAAAGTGATTACAAAGCCAGACTTTTTCAAACCATGGGAAACATATGTACCGGTAAAGCCAGATTGGTCAGATCTAAATGAAGTGATTGAAATGGTGTTAACAAATTTTAAAGACTATCAACATATAATCGATAATGGTAGAAAATTAATTCCCGAGATGTATTCATATGATAATGTTTGTATGCATTGGTACAATTTCTTTTCAAATTTAGATGGAATTTCTAATAAATAAATGAACAATCTCTTTGATTATTGATAATTTATCATTATATTAAATATTAAATAAAGGTGTTATATGGAAAAAATTTATTCAAAAGTTGAACCCGGTAGATTGTTACATATAGTTCAACGAGTAAACGAAATAACTAAAAGTAGGGTCGATGTCATTCCTGCAGATAACTTCTTACAATTAGCTGTATTGAAAATGGAAAATGATAAGACTTTCAGACCCCATAAGCATAATCATAAGGTAATAAAATATAATAAAGCTATTGCACAAGAAAGTTGGGTAGTTATTAAAGGCAAAGTAAAGTGTATCTTATATGATTTAGATGATACAATTCTCACAGAGCCAGTATTAACTCAAGGAGATGCTAGCATAACTTTACTTGGCGGACATAACTTTCATATAATGCAAGAGGATACCATTGTATATGAATTTAAAACTGGACCTTATGAAGGACAGACAATAGATAAAGAGTTTATTAATGAATAAAGATATAGAAAAAAGTTTTTTCAAAAACGAATTAATGAGTTTTGAGGCAGTAAAAATATTTGAAAATAAAGTTGCAGAATTTTACGGCGCGCCTTACGCAGTCGCAGTAGATGCATGTACTCATGGAATTGAATTATGTGTAAGACTTCAAAATCTTTCTTATATTTCAGTTCCTAAAAGAACTTATATTTCAGTTCCTTTCTTAGCTAATAAACTTAAGATTAATTTAGAATGGAGAGATGAGGAGTGGCAAGATTATTATAAAGTTAATAATCATTTTAAACCAATTTATGATGCAGCTGTATTATGGGAGAAAGATAGTTACATTCCAGGATCATTTATGTGTTTAAGTTTTCAATTTCAAAAACATTTAAGCTTAGGAAGAGGTGGTATGATATTATGTGATGATAAAACTGCTGCAATAGAATTAAAGAAAATGGTATATGATGGAAGATTGCCAGAAATTCCTTGGAGAGATCAAAATATTGAATCTTATGGGTACCATTATTATATGACACCAGAGACTGCTCAATTAGGATTAGATAAATTTGACGATGCTGTAAAGACAAAACCTAAACAATGGGTAATAACAGATTGGCCTGATTTATCAAAGATGAAAGTATTTAATAAAGAAGAGGGTATAGACCCATATTTACAAACAAGGTAGAAAATATGAAGAAGAAAGCATTTATTACAGGAATAGGAGGCCAAGATGGCAGTTATCTTGCAGAGTATTTATTGGAGTTAGATTATGAAGTACATGGTATTATTAGACGACATTCAACTGCCGAGACACAAGATACTAGAATAGCACATATTCAAGATAATATTACAACATATTACGGAGATTTATTAGACCAAGGAGGTTTGCAAATATTACTAGATAAAATTCAGCCTGATGAGATATATAATATAGCTGCTCAATCACATGTGAGAATTAGTTTTGATATCCCACAATTTACAGTACAGACAAATGCAATTGGTGTACTAAATATACTCGAAGCATATAGAAGGTCGTGTCCTAATGCTAAATTTTATCAAGCAAGTTCTTCTGAAATGTTCGGCTTGTCAGTTGATGATGATAATGTTCAGAGAGAAACAACTCCTATGAACCCAGTATCGCCATATGGTTGCTCTAAAGTATTTGGATATAACATTGTAAGAAATTATAGAAGAGCATATAAATTACATGCAACTAATGGCATTTTATTTAATCATGAATCTCCTAGGAGAGGGAGTAACTTTGTAACCAATAAAGTAGTAAAGGCGGCCGCAAGAATAAAGTTAGGCTTACAGGATAAGCTTGAATTAGGTAATATGGATTCTTATAGAGACTGGGGCCATTCATATGATTACGTGCGGGCGATGCATTTAATGCTGCAACAAAATGAGCCTGGGGATTGGGTAGTTTCTACCGGAGAGACCCATTCGGTTAGAGAAATGTGTGAGTTAGTATTTAATTATTTAGGCCTTGATTATAAAGATTACGTAGTACAAAATCCTAAATTTTTGAGACCAGAGGAGTTGCCTTATTTAAAAGGCGATTCAACTAAAATTAAAACTGAATTAGGATGGGCGCCAACATATACATTTAAAGGAATGATGGAAGAAATGGTAGATCATTGGATTGACTTATACGGAGGAACTAAAAATAAAAAGTATCCTGCAGGAAGCCTACTAAACGAGCTACCGCCAGAAGATTATCAAATGGGAAATTAAAATGAAAATATTTGGAGAACCAAAGTCCTTTAAAGGACACGAAGTAAGTTTAATTCAAAACTTTATATGTACTACAGATTTTAGACTTAACCTTCTTAAGACTATTGTGCCGAAGTGGGCAGAAACACTCAATCCATATCCAGTAGTGGTTAATTATGATTCAAATATCAATGTAGATGAAGTATATTCATTATATGATAAGTATTTTGATAATCTACATTTCCAACAAGATATGGGAAAGGAATGGCGTGAGCCTGTACAAGATTTTTTCGATATAACGGACTCACCATATCTTTTATATCTATGTGAAGATTATACATTTGCCCCGGAATTAACACGTGAGAAATTTTTAAATATATTAGATGAATATAAGTCTGAACAATGTTCTCATCTTATGTTAACAAGAGTACGTAAGTATACAGAATTAAAATGGCATACCAAATCACGTAGAGGAAAGAATTTATGGCTATATCATTCATCCGAATCACCATATGATTCATTTCCGGCAGCAGGATTGATTGAAAGGGATTTATATAAAGATTCTTTAAAAGATGCTCCTGGCATGGGGTTGAGTGGATTAGATATACAAGAACGTTCTGGGATGAAACATAGAGATGTCATGTGTTGTTGTCTAATAGAAAAATTAATGGATCATGAACAGCCGACAGGCACAGCACAACGACATGCAAAAAAGTAAAATAAAAATATTAGTAATAGGAGATAGTTGTACAGACGAATTTGTATACTGTAATATAGATAGACTTTGTCCAGAAGCACCAGTACCAATTCTAACTCCTATTAAAAAAATAAAAAACTCAGGAATGGCTGGGAATGTAGTATCTAATTTAAAAGCATTGGGAGCTCAAGTTGATTTATTGACAAATGATGAGATGATCGAAAAAATAAGATATATTGATAATAAATCTGGACAGATGGTAATGAGACTTGATATAGATGATGAGTGTGACCCATATGATGGAGAAACATATATAGCTGTAGATTATGACGCTATAGTAATTTCAGATTACAATAAAGGATTTCTGTCAAAAAAAGATATAGCGCAATGGGTAGATAGTGCTAAATGTCCTACATTTTTAGATACTAAAAAACATTTAGGAAACTTTGCATGGGATGTTGATTTTGTTAAGATTAATCAGCCTGAATGGGAACTTAATAAATTTTATCCTAAAGATAATATTATTATAACAGATGGTAAGAATGGTGCAAAATATAAAGGCAAAACTTATCCAGTAAAGAATCAAGTTAAAGTATCTAATGTATCAGGAGCCGGCGATACTTTTTTAGCTGGATTTGTGTATAAGTATATTTCATTAACAATAGACGGTAGCGAGAGCGATACAGATGTAAGTGAGTCTATAGAATTTGCAAACAAATGTGCAAGTAAAGTTGTACAAGAAAGAGGAGTTACAACAGTATGAGAATGTTTTATGACCAACACGGGCCAATTGGGCCAGGAATAGATTATGACAAAAAGATTGTGTGGACTAATGGATGTTTTGATGTCTTACATAGAGGACATATTGAATTATTCAAATACGCAAAATCGTTAGGAGATAAATTATATGTAGGAATCAATGAAGATGATATGGTCACTAAGGATAAAGGCAAAGGCCGACCGATTAATAAATTAGATGATAGAAAATTTATGCTCGAATCAATAAAGTATATTGATGAAGTATTTATATTCGATTCGAGTACAACACTAGAACGCCATATCAGAAATATAAGTCCAGATATTATGGTTATAGGATCAGATTGGAAAGATAAGGCCGTAGTAGGCCAGCAACATACAAAAAAATTAATGTTCTTTGATAGAATTGAAGGATATTCAACAACGGAGATTTTAAATGGAAGACCCATTAGTATTTAATGCAAAAGAATGTGACCAATGTAATATACCAAAAGGTTGGGGACATGAAATTATATTTGAAAATAATGAAAAATATTGCGGCAAACTTTTAGTATTTAAAAAAGGATGTAAATTTTCTATGCACTATCATCTAATAAAGGACGAAGCTTGGTACATACAGGAAGGCGAATTTATATACAGATGGATTAATACTGAGACGGCAGAACTCCATGAACAAAAATTAAAAGAAGGTGATTCGGTTAGACAATTACCTGGACAGCCACATCAATTAGAAGCATTGACAGCTGGCATAGTATTTGAAGCATCGACCCAACATTTTAATAAAGATTCATATAGGATTTGGAAAGGAGATGTTATTAAATGAAAAATGTAGTTGTCATACCTGCTGTACAAGCAAAGCTAGATAAATTCGGTGGTTGGTCATGGATGGACTATTCAATAACCGCATGGAAATATTGGTGTAAACAAAACAATTGCGAATTTATTGTTTATGACCAGCCAACATATGATATATCATCTCATCGTATTACTTGGCAAAGGTGGTTTGATGTATTTGATTTTTTAGAAAAAAATAATATAAAATATGATAAAATTTTAATGGCAGATGCATGTTCTATTCCAAAATGGGATTGTCCTAATTTCTTTGAGTTAGTAGGAGATAATTTGGCTGCTACACGTGATATGGATAATTTAGGATGGATATATGAAAGTGTACAAGGATATAAAAATTTATTCAACGAGTATGAATTGGATATATCAAAATATATTAACGCAGGATTTGTCATTTTTAATAAAACACATAAAGCATTTTTACAGGAATTAAAAGAATTTTATTTTGCTAATCATGATGTTCTAGAAGAACTACAAACGACATCGATAAGAAGAGGCACAGACCAAACACCATTAAATTATTGTTTACAACAAAAAGAAATTAAGATTGATGAGTTACCAATGGAGTATAGAGTATCACATTTACATAGAAAAGATTTGTTAACACATAATTGGCAACTTAAAGAAGATACCATTCCGTATTTTATAAAATATGCAAATGTATGGGTGTTCAGTGGGTTTGATAAAAATCAACGTAATAGTTTAATGGAACAAACTTGGAATTTAGTAAAAGGATATTATGAGTAAAAATATAGTCTTTATAGTAAACTTGCCTGAAGAAAAAAAGCAAGGTAGAAATATTCCATATGAAAATTCTATTGCTAGTTGGTCACATTGGTGTAATAAAAATAACTGTGAATTATTTGAATTAAATACAAGAATATATCCGGAGGAGTTTATGAATGCAAATTGGCACAAACTATTTGTGTTTCAATTGTTAGAAGCAAATGATATAGACTATGATCAAATTTTAATAGCAGACGCTGATACTATTATTCATCCAGATGCTCCAAACATATTTGATATGTCAGAAAATAAATTTTGTGCAGTACATAACTATGGAAGTTACGATTGGGTATGTAGAAGTATTGAAAATTATAAAAAACATTTATTTCCAGATATTGATGTTCCATTATTTGAATACTTTAATTCAGGTATTATAATTTGTAATAAGCTACATAAAAACTTTTATCAAACAATTATTGACTTTTACTTGGAAAATCAAGAAAAAATCATTATATTACAAAGTAAATATGCCGTAGGAACAGATCAGCCAGTACTAAACTTTTTCGTACAAAAAGAAAAAATTAAATATAAACAATTACCATATGAATGGAATATGCAGGATATGAGAAGATTTGAAGTTTTAACTGACGATCTAAAATTTATAGACATAGGCTGGATATATCATTTTAATAGTATGCCAGATGATATGAGAAATTATTTTATGAACAAAACAAGGAAAACATTATGTATAACTTAGGAGACGTTTCAGTTAACGCTGCTTGTATAGATTTTATACGAGAAATACTACCAGCTGGTAGTACAATATTAGAATTTGGTAGTGGTCCAGGTTCAACAGTTGTATTAAGCGAATGGTACACACTATATTCAGTAGAGAATCAAAAAGAATGGATGAGTCGTTATCCAGTATGTGCTACATATATTAATTGTAGAGAAAAAATGTATGATGAAGAATACACGGCACCATTTGAATACCAAAAAGGATGGTATCACCCAGATGATCTTCTACCTAATTTGCCAGAAAAATATGATTTAATTTTAGTTGATGGCCCTGGGTGTTCTCGATGGGGACGTGGCGGATTTTATAAACATATCGAAAGTTTTAACACAGATGTGCCTATGATATTTGATGATATTCATAAAGATGATAAAGCAAAGTTAGTTATTGAAAAGGTATCAGACTATGTCGGAAGACCATGGAAAGTTTTAGAAAAAGATACAGATGGATATACTGGAGTCATTTTATAAAAGTTTAACGTATGTATAGATTAAATAAAAAATATGTATTAGGTGTACATGTGATGTTTTTTGAAATTGAAATATTCAAAGAATATATAGATGGTCTAATAAACTTATTATCGGATATAGAAAATAAAGAAAATGTTATTTTAGATTTTTGTTTCAATGTTTCAGAACATATAGAACAAGTTGATACAGATAAAATAACAAAAGATGAATTGATTACACAATTCCGAGAAGGTATAAGCCGACTACAACATGCAGTAGCAATGCCAAATATAGAATATCGAATTCATGACACATCCGATGGATTTTATTATCATACAGATTATCGAAGAGATTTGAATTATAATTTTTGTAAAAAGGTTGATTATATCATGTGGGGTGAGACTGACAGCTTCTTTCCAAAGGAAGCATTTCAGGCAATAGAAACATTAGCATCATATACAGATGAACAAAATATTCATCGATACTTGTTAAGTTTTGCAGATCGTAAGATGTGGGATTCATCATGGGACCCTCTAGTTCATACTGATTATGTCGATCATATATTTGTTGATGATGAGAATGGCCATCTGAATCCTAAACAAGCAAAGTCGCCAATGTCAATTGAACAAATGAATAAGATAAACGCTCGATCGCTTGAGTTTGATTTTCAATATATAAATTATCCTAAAATAAGTGGTTCGTGTCTAGTAATGTCAGCTGATCTAATTAAGTCTGGCGTTAATGTCCCTAGTTGTTTACTTTATAATGATGATGAAGGATTATCTATTATGGGACAAAAGTTATGTGGACAAAATTATTTACAATTTATATGTAAAAATATCTTACATGTACATGCGAGACGCCATCCACAAAAACGACTATATGTGAAAGATGAAAATAATCCACATTCATTCGCCGGAGATAAAAATAATGCATTCCAAAGATTTAAGCAGCTGTCACAACATAATATATCTGTGTTGATTAGCGGCCAAGGTAAATTTTATGAATATAAAGACTATAAACGCAATAAATAAACCTAAAATATGAAAACAGCATTAATAACAGGAATAACGGGTATGGACGGGAGTCATCTTGCTGATTTACTTTTATCTAAAGGATATAGAGTGTTTGGCACTGTACGTAGAACATCAATAAAAAATTATACTAATATTGAACATATATTAGATAAAATAGAATTAATAACAGCAGATTTAACAGATCAAAATTCATTATTTCGTGCATTGTTACAATCTCGTCCGGATGAAGTATATAACTTAGCTGCCCAATCGTTTGTTCATTCGAGTTTTAAAATTCCAGAACAAACTACTAATGTAAATGCTTTAGGGGTATTGAAAATATTAGAATCTATACGCGAATATGAAAGAATTCACCCATATGGCTCACCTATTAAATTTTATCAAGCAAGTACATCTGAAATGTTTGGTAATGTTTTAGAAACCCCACAGACAGAACTTACTCCATTCAATCCTATAAGTCCATATGCGTGTGCTAAACAATATAGTTATTTCTTAACTAAAAATTACAGAGATGCGTATAACATGTTTATATGTAATGGCATCTTATTTAATCATGAAAGTGAAAGAAGAGGTATTGAATTTGTTACTAGAAAAATATCAGATGGTGTTGCAAAAATAAAATTAGGATTAATAGATCATATTACATTAGGAAATTTAGACGCTAAACGTGATTGGGGATATTCTCCTGATTACGTAGAAGCAATGTGGATGATGCTGCAACAAAGTACTCCTGATGATTATGTTATATCAACTGGTAAAACTCATTCTATTAAAGATTTTTTAGATATTGCTTTTAAATGTATTGGCATTAAAAATTGGAAGCCTTACATTAAACAAGATCCTAGATTTATGAGACCTTCGGAAGTTAATGTTTTAAAGGGAGATTCATCTAAAGCACGTAAAGAATTAGGATGGGAGCCAAAGACGGGTATACAAGAAATGGCAACTCGGATGGTTAATAATGATATTAAACTTTTAACGAAATGAAAATAGAATCTAAAATAACAACATGCATATCATCTAATAATAATTTAGAGTATTTAAAACTAGCTGTAAAATCAATTAGACAAAATGCTCATTATAATGATATGCCAATTATTGTATATGCAGAAAATTGTACAGATGGCACAGATGCATGGTTAGCAAATAATAGATATAACATAGAATACTATATAGAAAAGAATGAAATTGAAAAAGGCATAGGAGGAGGTATGGATTTTTGTGTAGGAAAAGCCAAAACAGAATTTGTAAATATCATTCATTCTGATATGTGGGTCGCTCCTAACCAAGATTTAGAACTTTTAAAGTGTTATGATGATATAGAACCTAATGTTAGACTTATAGCGTCGTCATTTAGAATACAACCGAAGATATTTCCTAATGATCCGGATTATAGACCAGGTACAGTGTTTGTCGGAATGGAAGAGTTTGGGGCATATCATAATAATTTTGATGCAAAATATTTTGATGAGTGGAGTAGTGAATTTTCTAATTCAAATGATGTTATGGTTAGAAAGGCCGGCGGAGCAGGATTCTTCTGTAGAAAGGCAGATTATGAATGGATAGGTGGTAATGATCCTTTATTTGCTCCTGCTAGTTGGGAAGACAAAGATTTATTCATTAGAATGCAGTTAGAAGGATATGAATTTAAAATGACATCAAAATCTGTAGTATGGCATTTCTCAGCAAGAGGTAGTCATTTCAGAGATGAAGCTAAAGATAATTTTGATAGTAAATCAGAAAGACAACAAACTGCCGAACAAGTTAATATGAAAAAATTTATTAATAAATGGGGAAGATTGCCAGAAGATGATGTACATACATTTGTTAAGCCGATATATGGAACTAATGTTAAAACAAAATTAGTATGAAAAAGACAGTAGAAACAAATCCAGAATTTGCTAGTGAAGTTGTATTATCGATACCATATGCATATTGGTTATATAAAAATGATATGTTAGATAAAATGGTTATATGTAAAGGTATGAGTCCATTTTATTATTTTTGTGATAATATAGAAGAACAATACAAATTTCGATCATTAGATAATGCACAAGCATTAAAAGATATTCCTAATAAATGGCTTCATAATTCAGAAGCCGGCGGAAGACGAAATGGTGTTATTGATTATAACGAATGGTCACCACCACCATACAAAGAACATTATAAAAATGATTCATTCGAACATCTAAAACCATATGTAGTAGTAAATAATATATTCAATATTGAATCGGATATTAACGGAACTGGTCCTAGGAGATTTTTTGGAATAGAAATGTTATATCATATTTTTGACACATTGACAGGATTAGGATATAACATCATATACAAACGACCAGATAATACAGAATTTGCATTAGATCAAAATGAAGTGTTTACTCATCAAAATAATGTGAGTCTAACAGCAGATGTCGCAGGCCATGGCCAGATGTCAGATTATGATCTTTGCAATCGATTTGACAATGTAACTAATATTACAGATTTTAGTAATTTATTTCCAGATTACAGTACATTAAATCTTAAGGTATTTGCAGAAGCAGCTGGGTTTATTTCTCCTAACGGAGGCGGCTATCAGCTATTTGGATATTTTGATAAGCCCCTTATTATTTATACATCGAAAGGTAAAGAACTAAGACCAAACTATTTAGAGTATGAAGATAGTTATATAAAAATGTTAGGGAATGCAGGTGTCCATACAATCTATGATAAATTTGAAGATTGGCAATCAAATGGCGGACAAAACATAGATGGGACATTAGACGTTATAAAAAAAGTATTCAAATGAAAATTTCAGTTTTAAGTCCAACGCGTGGAAGAAAAGATATATTATGTAGAGGCATTGACACGGTCATCAATACAGCACATGATACATCAAATCTAGAAATTATATTTAGATTTGATGAAGATGATATATCAACAATGGAAGATGTTATGCAATATTATAATGTAGATATTTTATCACATCAAACTGTACAGAAAAAATTTACATGGGGCGATACATTGTGTAAAGTTTTTGATACGATATCTAAAAAACATAAAAATTTATCGATGAAATTTGTTGTTGGCAAACGGCATAGGTATATTTTCTTAAACAGATATTACGATGAAATGTGTGAAATTAGTTCTGGCGAGTATTTAATGATATGGACAGATGATTTTATTTTAAAGCCAAATGATAAATATCCTGGATGGGATTCTCTGATTAGAGAAGGCACCGGACAATTTTATATATTTTCTTTTAGCTGGGACGATGGGTATCCAAGAGTTGTTCCTAGAAAATATTATGAGTTAAATGGCAGATTATGTCCTAATTTTCTAGATGATAGATTTTGGCTTGAAGTAGTTAAGATAGCAGATATACGTGTTGAGATAGATTGGCCAAGTGACCATTATTGTCAATTTGATGGACATGGAGAAGTAGACCGGACCGCGGATGAAGGGAGAGGTGCATGGATTCGCGAAAGCCGAAGTAAAATAGGCAATCAGTGGCAATTTTATAGTATTGAAGATTTTGAAAGGATGAAACAATATTTGAAAGAAAATCCTAATTCAAAAATGACTAGCCAAAATCATAACAATAGATTTTTTAAGAAAGGCTTGACATCTAATACTAATTGTTGGTCTCAACAAGATATGCAAAAAAAGGATTTATTATTATGAATCAAGAGTACAACCATAACATAATATTACAAGATTGTGAGCAACTAGCCGATCAAATTGACATTACACGACTATCCAATAAGGAAATACTCATCACTGGGGCAAATGGATTGATAGGAGGATTTTTGACCGACTTTTGTTGTTTTTTAAATGACAACTACAAATGTAATATAAAAATTTATTGTACATCATATAGTTCAACTGATCGTATTAAAAAATTATTACATCGTAGTGATGTAAATTATTTCCAATGGGATGCGTCAGAAAAGATTGCCAATTTACATTTACCAAACAAACTAGATGTTACTTTCTTTTGTTCTGGATATGGCCAACCAACTAAGTTTTTAAAGAATAATATAAAGACGTCATTAATTAATGTAGTTGGTGTTAAAAGTATTTTAGAATATATGAATAAAAATGGAGGCGGCGATTTTGCATTTATGAGTACAAGTGAAATATACGGGAATCCACCAGATGATATGCTACCGACGCCAGAATCATATGGCGGCCATTATGATCTACATAATAATAGAGCAGCTTACAAAGTTTCTAAAACAATGGGAGAGGTATTGTGTAAAGAGTATAATAATGACAATCTTAATGTTAAGATCTTTCGCGCTGCATTAACATACGGGCCAGGCGCATTATTTTCAGATCAACGCGTGTTACAAGAATTTATATTTAAAGCATACGAAGGCCGTATTGATATGTTTGATGAGGGAGGATCGATAAGAAATTATTTGTATATTACAGATTCAATCCGTATTGTTATTAATACACTTTTTGCCGGCAAGGATTTAGTATATAATGTAGGAGGTGACACAGAACCAATATCTATTTTTGAATTGGCATGTAAGATTGGAGAATATTTTAAAGTCCCAGTTGCCAAAGGAAAATGTAAAAATATAAATGTTAAAGCCGCACCAAAAAATGTTGGACTAGATATGTCCAAATATAGAAACGAATTTCCAGAACATGTTACACGCACATTATTAGATGATGGAATTAAAAATACAATTAAATGGTATAACTTAAAAGAGCAAAAATGAAAAGAATAACAGTAGAAGATTTTGAATTAGCATTCAAGGATGAGTTAAGTCCATTCGTTACACAGAAGATAGAATCGTTAAACCTCGCTTATCATGATGTATCAGTTGAACAATATAACGAAATAGTTTTCCAGCTTATTAAAACATTATTTGATTCTAATGTTAAAAAGGCCGGCAAACATAGATTAAATGATTGGGTTAGAGGCTGGAGCGAAAACCATTCAGAATATTCTGATAGTAAAGAGTTTTCATCATTGATCCCAAAATATTTTGGCAAACTGCCATTTGTTAGATGGAAACAAAAATTTATAAAGCCTGCATATTTAGAATTTGAGTATGATATGGTTCAAGTACTTCAGTATTGGTTGTTTGAAAAACATTTTTCAAATGTGACAGATGTGTATGAATTTGGGTGCGGCACCGGACATAATTTATTTAGAGTTAAAGATGTAAATTCACATGCAACTATCCATGGATTGGATTGGACAACGTCATCTCAAAAAATTATTAAAGATGTAAATGAAGAATTAAATTTAAATTTTAAAGCACATAACTTTGATTTCTTTAATATTAATAAAGATTTTGAATTACGGCCTAATTCTGGAGTATATACCTTTGCGGCGTTAGAACAAGCGACAAATAATTATCAAGAATTTATAGATTATCTAGTAGAACAGAAGCCAGAAATATGTGTTCATATCGAGCCAATGGGAGAATACTTAGATGAAGATAATCTTAATGATTATTTGAGTATAAAATACTTTGAAAAAAGATCGTATGTAGATGGGTTGAGAGACTATTTACTACAATTAGAAAATGATGGTTTAATCGAAATAGTACAAGATCAACGTAGCTATATCGGTAGTATGTTTGTAGATGGGTATTCAATATTAGTATGGAAAGTAAAGAAATAAGAAAATTAATTATAGACGCAGCATTTTATGCTCGCCATGGCCATGTGCCAAGTGCACTTTCTATTGTTGATATATTAGTAGCACTCGACGATAAACAAACTGTCGGAGATGATTTTATTCTAAGCAAAGGCCATGGATGTTTAGCATATTATGCATATTTAGCAGCAAAAAAAACTATCAGTATTGATGAACTATATAATTTCGGAAAACGGGGAAGCAACCTAGGCGGGCATCCGGACAAAAATAAAGTCCCAGGCATTTTTGCATCAACTGGCTCATTGGGCCATGGCCTCCCAATTGCAGTAGGATCGGCAATCGCAAAAAAAATATTAAAACAATATGGAAAAATATATTGTTTAATAGGAGATGGTGAATCAAATGAAGGTACGGTATGGGAAGCTTGCTTAGTAGCTGCAAAGCAACAGTTAGATAATTTGGTATGTATAGTAGATAATAATCAATCTCAGATTAGGTCCTTACCAACATCCGATTTAGTTAGTAAATTTAAATCTTTTGATTGGAATGTCATTGAGGTAGACGGTCATAATCATATACAGTTACTTAATGCACTTTATTCAGCATCTTCATTTAAAATTAAACCAACAGTTATAGTTGCTAATACAATTAAAGGTAAAGGCATTACAGATATAGAGAATGATATGTTTGCATGGCATCATAGAGCTCCAAATGAATCTGAATATAAAAAATTTATGAAAGAACTTGATGAGAAATAAATTTGCAGATATATGTTTAAAAAAGATTAAGCACGACAAAAATACTGTAATCATGGTAGGTGATATTAGCCATCACTTACTACGCGAAACACATGAATATGCACCGGATAGATTTTTCAATATTGGTATTTGTGAGCAAAGTATGGTAGGTATCGCTAGCGGATTGGCAATGAAAGGTATGAAGCCTATTATTCATACAATAGCACCATTTCTTGTTGAACGAGCATACGAACAGATAAAGGTAGATATTGGATATCAAAATACAGAAGTAACTATTGTAACTGTGGGAGGGACATATGACTATTCTAGTTTAGGATGTACACATCATTGTTATGGAGATATTGCATTGATGCGGAGCATCCCTAATATGGAAGTGTATGAACCCGGATCTCCTTATGAGTTTGAAAAGTTATTTCAAGATACGTGGGACAATGGGAACCCTAGATACTTTAGATTATCAAACTATAGTCATACACAAAAATTTGAAGTGAATGCAAATCAAATTAAGGTAGTACGAAAATCAAAAAACAATAAATGGATATTTGTCTGTGGACAATTATTAGATGATGTACTACAAAAAGAAGATTATGGGATATGTTATGTATCATCATTCAATAATATTTCAAATTACGATGAAATATCAGAATTAATAACGGATGCAGAAAATATATTTAGTGTTGAAAATCATTTTAAAATAGGCGGCTTAGGAGATTTTATCCAAGATGCATTTAACTGTAATGTTAAAAAAATAGGGTTAGAAGTTAAGTTTTTGACAGAATATGGTAGTTATGATGAGTTACGAAAAGACGCCGGATTAAGTACAAAAGATATTCTAAAAAAATTAGGATAATTAAAAAAATGTTTATATATTTAGTATTATGAAGATAAGTTTAATACAACCAGGAAGAAATAATCTTAAGTACCTTAAA
>TARA_R110002050_G_scaffold23981_3_pt1 | contig 16667 bp, 20 predicted proteins | sample TARA_R110002050 | Tara Oceans TARA_R110002050 (sample SAMEA4396988) | marine metagenome | biome: Polar Biome; feature: [DCM] deep chlorophyll maximum layer (ENVO:01000326); material: water (ENVO:00002006), including particulate matter (ENVO:01000060) such as... | depth 25 m
CCCATCTTCATGCACATACCGGCTTTGTTGAGTTTACCACCTTTACATTTAGGACAATCTTCTGCTTTAGCAAGGTCATCTATTCGGGTGCTAAGTTGGTCTGCTTTTTCAAGCATCTGTTTAACTTCATAACTTATTGCTTCAAATCTTGGCCTCATAATTACACCTCGGTTTCTTTTGCTGATTGTGCCATTTCATGAATATCTTCCCACGACATATTGTGGAACTCTTCATTTGTTTGTGGCACAGAAGAGTTTACGCCCTTCATGATTGAATCATCATTCATGTCATTACGAAAAGCATCACCCATGACATTTTCAGTAAATGGTGTTGTTGCTTTCACCATGCCCATTTTTTTCAACATTATTGTAGGGTTTGTAATCATTTTACGAAGGCGCATGTTTTCTTGCTTGAGAGATTCAAGGTCGTTATCCATGCTTTCCATCTTTGTAATCAAAACACCCATCAATCGTTCCGCATCCGATTGTTCAGTCATTTAATCACCTCATCGAATGTGTCGGCCAAAAGTTCCAGTGACACGAGTGTAATTGGATGGTCGAACACCGTTTGAAACTGTACCGCTCAAGCGTTGTCCTTGCAAAGATTGAGCCGATGCTGGTCGATTATCAAACTTCATGACTGGTGCGCCACCAGCGTAAATATCATTGGGACCAACTGTAAGACCGCTTTCAGCCTTAGCGATAGCCGCAGACAAATCTTCGGAAAGATAATCTGCAACTTTTCGTAGTTCGTTCAATTGTTGCTTTGCCAAGTTAGCATCGCCGCTTGTTAGAGCAGTAATAAATGCTTTTTGGTGTTCTTCCATCTTTCGTGCCATTGGGTCCATTTTGATTAAATCCATATTCAGCCCTACCTTATCCCATGTTGTTGCTCTTTAAGAGTCTTTATGCGCCTTTGAAGTTTCTTGCATTCAAAAGAGCATTACTGTTTTGCTGTCCAATGGAAGGTTGCGGCCCTCGTTGCTGAACACTTGTCACCGGAGAACCACTACCAGCCGATGTACGGCGTTGCGGGGCGGCTGGTCCACGATTACGGAGTCCCATACCCTGTCCACCGGGTTGTGGAGGTGGCATTGGCATACCTCCCATTGGCATACCCGGAGGCATACCTCGCATCATCGGTGCGCCACCCATTGGCATACCCGGTGGCATACCCGGTGGCATACCGCCACCCGGTGGCATCATAGGAGGTGGTGCGCCTCCACCCGGAGGTGGTGCGCCACCCGGAGGTGCGGCAGGTTGTGGTGGAGGTTTACGATATACGAATCGAATATCACTGCTGGACTCTCCATCAATTAAATCAGCAACAAAACCAAGTTGTGTCATACGCTGTGCAACATTGAGTTCTTGCTCATCACGGCGAAGTCGAGTGATTTCATCTTCTTCTTCGTTTGGATAAAGAGTGAGTTTCCAATCATGGACCCCCATTTCTTTGAGCATTTTAGGGAATAAAACATCAGTGTAAATTTTTTGTCCAAATTCAACAGCACGATTGGTGACAAGAATCTGCATTCCTTCGTTGCTTAAACCACCGGCTTTACCACTGTCAACCATAAACACACTCGACACACCAAAGTATGCGGCGATACGATTACGAATTTCATCACGAACTGCAATATATTGCATTTCTTCCAATGTGTCCATGAACTTAATCCAATTTACACCACCCCGACCAGTTTGACTTTCAATACCAACCTTTGGAATATAGTGCGGGTCACGCTCCATTTTTTCATCAACGGATTTCCAAAATGATTTCATTGACTCAAGGTTATCAGTAGTGACTGAAATAATACCCTTTGGCATTCGTCGCTTTTGATATGCAGTGTACATGTAATTGTCCATTGCTGTGAGTGTCATGGCTTGTCGCCACATTGTGTTTACTGGTGAACGCCCGTATAGTTTTGAGGGATTGTACTTACTCAAATGAATAACTTCACCTTCAATAAAATACTGCGTTTTACCGCTACCTGCCATGTTGACATAATGAACATCGTGTAGGTCACTACCACACACTTCACAAGTATCGCTTTCTGCATGTGTTTTTACTTGGTCCCGATGGATTCGACACACCTTGTATCGCCCACCACGAACACCACGCTTGTCAGCAACAATACGCATGAAGATAGGGTCGCCACGAATCATTTCTTTAACACGGAAAAATGCAACTTCTTTTGATTCGGGGTCGATATAATACTCTTTGACTAAAATTAAAAACGCATCATCAACGATATTTAAGTCGTTTTCAACTTCATTGAGTATGTGAATAAATGCTTGGTCCATACTGTTGCTTTGGTTTAACAACCATTTGACATAAGTAATTTCATCATGGTCGGGGTCACGAACTGGTCCTTCACAAACAGTACATGTTTGAACTTCATGTTGATATTCTTCACCACAATCAACGCATTTTTTGTGAAAACGCTTCTCAAAGTAATGACCTCTTCGGAACATCTCTTGTCGTATTTTTGAAAGGACCGTTCTTAAAATCAAACATTCTGTGCTTACGGCATAAAGAGCAGGGATGGTAATACCCTGTGCCATAACGGGTTCTTGAATACCACTTGTCCAAAGTGGCATAGTTGGAGTTGGAGATTGCTTACGCTTGAAAGGCTTTCCAAGCGTGCTTAAAAATCGGCTTATCCTACTGTCATCATCTGCCATCATAGTCCCTCCGCATACGCACCAATGGTATCAATGTCCAAGCCCCACTTAGTCAAGAGGTTGTCGGCCTTCTTTTTATCATCTTTCCAATTATTGTAGGTGACAAGTTTCTGTAATTCGTTTTTTCTCATCTTATCTTTTGAGTCAATAAAAGTCAAAACAGCCTTTGCTTGCAACGATTTCATTTTTAAGTGAGGTAAAATACCCTTGAGTAATTGTCGCAAATCATCTTTTGATTGGAAAACAAGTCGATGAAGGCTTCGATTGCTGTTTTTGTGGATTTTTTGATTAAGAACTAAACGACCACAACCCAATGCTTTGTGCAAATTTTCACAGTGGTCTTTACCCCGTTCGCCTGTAGCAACAAATGTTGCTCTTGGTTCACCCCTTTCACTGATAAAAATACTCCCATCTGCATCAAGGAAACCTGCGGCATAAGCCCAAATGTCTTTGATAATCAAACCGTTAGTACCCATTTTAACAAATTGACCACGAGAGTGCGCTCGATACACATCGAGTTCTTCACCGTACATTTTAATCAACATGCCAATTTTACTCGGTGTCACAGATTTGTGTAAAACACCAACACCCCGGCGAAGAATTTCACGACTACTTAATTCACCATTTTCTTCTAACTGCTTTGATACAAATTCTAATGTTGCTTTGTCGTCTTTTGAAATTGAATCAATTTGGTGTAATGTGTTTTTCCACATTTTTTGAGCATCCTTACGCATTTGCATAGCATTAACCCAGTTTTCTTGTTCATCAGTACCCCAATCATCAAGTTCATTTAGCATAGAAAGTACCGATGTAGCCTTAAGAAATTGTTGACATGCTTGTTGTAGTCCTGTACTTCTTGTTTCACCAAACTTTCGCAGTGATTTTAATGAACGGTCATTTATCCCCATATACCGAATTGTATCTTGTAAGCCATCACTCCATGATAAATTGCTAATAGTTGCTTCAACTTCCATTGCTTTGATGGTTCTTACATCATCAATAATAGCATCAATCATATCTCGATTACTCTTGTCGTTTCTTCGCATTTTTCGACACATACGAATAATAGAATCAGCGTTTTTACCGTAAGTTGCTTCAAGCCACCCATCGCCATTTTTAGGAAACCCGTATGCTTTGATTTCATCGTTGTAAAACAAAGATGATTTTTTTACTACGGGGAGTGGTTTTGCAAAAAATTGAGGGTGTTGTGCTAAACTGTTCAGTACGCTTTTAGTGAAGTCATCACCATTGATTTGTGGAGCATCATACTCATCACCGACAATTGCACTACCCCACATATTGGCTACCTCATTGTCCTATCATTTAGTCCTTACCACTAAAACACTTTTGACAATTGTAGGTTTACCGCCTACGCCTTGTTTCTTTGAACGCTTGCGTTTAGTGGCGGCTCGCTTTTGACCCTCGGACATTGAGCCGCTGGTCTTTGGCGTTTTACCGCTTACTTTGACACTTGGCCTACACTTTGGATAGCCTTTGCTTGATTTGTTTGCTTTAGAACGACCACACGGTGGGTGCTTACCGTCTTTGTCCTTGCGTGACACATCAACCCACTTTTCTTTGAACCAACGGTTCAAGTTTTTGCGGATTAACACTTTGCTCATTTTTTACCAACCCAAGCATCACATGTATGGTCGGCACGACACATAAAATCATACCATTCACAATAACCAGTCATGGGGTCATCAGTTTTTGAAGAATCCCAAGCCTTGCAGTTGCCACATTTTTTAGGACCAGTAGCCTTACGATAATTTGGTGCATCTTTTTTGGCTTTAAGAAGAAGCCAAGCCTGTTCCATGAATGAATGGTTTAATTCGTTTATGGTACTTGAGTTCATTTTTTCTTCCCCTTCTTTTTGCCTTTGAACTTACCCTTGCAGTATTGTACAGCCCATCCATTGGCATAGGCTGATGGGTAAACATCGAATTTCTTTTTTGCGGCGGCTTTACCAGCGGGACACAGTTTCTTTTCCAGCGCATCCCACGCTGTTGTCATTCCAACACAGTGACCGCAATCGCAACTCATATCAATCACTTCTTTGCTTGAAGGGGTTTGGTGGGTCGCTAAAATCTAACTCTCTTTGTCGAGCGTATTGTGGAGGGGGTGCTTGTGGCATTGTTCTTCGAGTCATAGTTCCTTGACGAGCGAAGGATGCTGGATTGATTGTACCACCCGGCGTTGAAGGTGTGGGAGATACATCATCACCAAGTTCCGGTGATTTAGTTTCATTCTTTTCTGCATTTGGGTCATTTACATTTCCCATTTGCATACGGGCTTGTTGGTGTTCTTCTTTCCCTGCTCGCATTCGTGCAATAGGAGTTGAAAATGGTTTACCTGTTTTATCAGTTTCTTTCATCTTCAAAAATTTCCAAGCGTCACCCATTGGGGTTGCTTTCTTTTTGCTGTCCGGGTCTGCTGTTTTTTCCGGCGACTTAGGTGGCTTACCACCAAGTGCAATTACAACAACCATGCCTTTCTTTTTCTTTTTATCTTCTTCTTTCATATTAAAAACCCCATTCATCAAACGGAAAAATCATGGAACTAACCATCCGTCGCCAGTTCCTTTATTTCGATGTGGCATACCACCGATGTACTCATCGAGTCCCGGTAGTATGTCATCGAGTAGTTGCACTGAACCTTTGAACTCCTTTGTTCCCCAGTTCGCTAAAGCAAGTGCCATTGCCAAGTCATCGTGAGTACCGACCGATTCAAGTCGCCCATTTTTTTGCATACCGAATCGGTTCAATTCTTCTTCTAATTTGTGAGTGAATGTACGACTTCGCTCATCACCATACGGCAATTGAATGTGCCCTTGTTCAAAAGCCATAAGCAAAGACATAAACATGCTTTCTTTGCGCTGGCGTGTTGTCATAAAAGTACGAATAGGAATGTCGTTTCTCATGTCTTGAAGTTCAGCGGCAAACATTCGCTGGAAGTTGTTTCCTTCAAGTTCAATCAAATCCGGCTGGAAGCGATTGTTAAGAGTGAGAATGTGTTTTTTCTGTGCCAATCCACCAAGTCCTTTTTCATGAACTATACCGACAATTTGCTTTATGTTTTCACCGGGTGGTGTACGAAGCACAAGCATGGCTGTGTAGTCAGCGTTCTTATCCGAAGCAATCGCTGTGTCCCATCCAATGAAGTGCTGTCCAAACACACCAGCGGGATTACCTTCTTCATCGTATTCGGTATCAGCCCTGTCGAGCAAAACCAGTTCATTGTTGCGAGCCTCGTTTAGAATTGTAGCAGGGAACATACTCGCAACATCGTGAATAGGTTCACACAGATACTCACGGCTGAATTGGATAGCGGGCATGGACATACGCCGTTGCTCAAGTGCCTCAAGATTCCACCGTTCCGGCCAAAGTGCATTACCTTCCCCATCAATAGCAGGGTAAGTTTCAACACGGAATGTTTCTTTTTGTTCAAGTTCTGCGTACAAATCGTTGTACGAAAACGGTGTACCGACCATCATCAAACGAGAAGAGTGGTGCAGAACAGGCAGAAGAACACCATAGAACCAGTCAGCGGCACGCTGTAGTTCTCCACCTGTAGTACCCCAAAGAATATCGTCGCAAACGACCACATCGGGGTGGAAACCACGGGTAGCACCACCAACGGACTTAGCCATCAATCGGCTACCGTTAGTGAACTCGAAGTACGACTTAGCCCACGGTCGGCCACCTTCGGGCTTAAGGTGTCGAAGAATATCGGCTGATTCAATGTTATTGCGAATAAAACGCATGTGTTCAAGCGTCTGTTCAAGAGAGTGAGAAAAAATCATGATGTGTGTACCGGGTTTGAAGGCGGCAATCCAAAGAGCATAGGCCATGAACAAAGTGGATTTACCGTGGTCACGACTCGCTTTAACACAGTAGTATCGGTGTTCGTTCAATCCTGTTTCCCAAGACTCGTGGTGATGACTGTAATGAAAGCCCAAAATTTCTGTAAAGAAATACTTGAATGACTTGGCCGACATTTTGCTATCCATCTCTTGGATAAACGCATTCATGTCTTCTCCCATTGTATCACCGTGTTTTAATGTACATGAAAGCGGCGAGTTCACCAATTTCATTTGGTGTCATTTTGTAAAGAGTATCGGGTCCGAGTAAGTCGAATAACATTCCATTGAACGCTTTGGGCATCAGTACAGGTCTTGGTTGTCCGGTCACTTCGTCTGTGGGTGGTACATATTGTTCCATCCCCGCCGGATTCATTTGTTGTTGAACGATACTTGCCATTTGAGATTGATTCAACATAGAACCATCCCCCTGTTGTGCTTGTGCCGGTTGTGCCGGTTGTGCTTGTGCCGGTTGTGCTTGTGCCGGTTGTGGTTGTTGTAGTTGTCCAAGTGAGGGTGAAGAATTAACAGGGGCATATCCCGCCGGTTGTTGTGGTTGTTGTGGTTGTTGCACAGCCACACCTGCTGGTGAAACTCCGGGGTTTTGTACAAATTGATGTATCGGATATGATGATTGAGTGTAATCATAAGTTGGTCTTTGTGGTACTGTACCTTCAATTTGTCCCGCTGTCATTTTTCCTGTAGGGTCAAGTCCTTGATATGTGTACCCTGCTCCAAGTGGAGCGGCAATGTTGCCACCTTGCATTGCATCAGCGGTGCTTAAAGCAGTAGCCCCTAAAGCCGCACCTTTACCAGCAAGTCCAGCAAGTCCAGCCGCTCGACCCCGTACATTGACTTTGGAGCCGGGAGTTGTACCACGGCCACGAACCGCATTGAACAATTGTCTTGCCGAAGGGCCACTGTCGCCACCTACAGTTTGAAATTGAGTCACATCTGCTTTTACCAAAACTTTGTTGCTCATCATATCACCCCATGTTTGTTTTTATGACCTTGATAATCTTAGCATCAACATTGTAGGACTTAGCGATGTTGTGCCAATCACCCATTGTTTGGTTGATTGTCACGACCTCACTTGCAGTTAGCCCGACATGTTTTGCCAGTGCGTGCGGATTGTTAAGATTACTGTTAAGTTTAATCCCCTCAAATCCGGCTTCTTCTTGTTGTATTCGCTCCAATGCTTTCATCACTCGGTCCATTACCGGTAGGTGTGCATCTTCGCTTCTTAGGTACTGGTCGAGTAATTGCTGTCTTGGGTCGGAAAGTGATTGTTGCGCCCTTCTTTCAATCGGTGTTAAAAATTCATCCGGTGCTGGACTTGCTCGACCTGCACCACCAGCAACCATCATTTCTCTAAATTGCTGTGGTGTTTGATTTGCAATCTGTGGTCTAACTTGCTGGAATCGTGGGTCGAGAGGCGTAGCCGGTGGGCCTTGTGGTCTTACCGCTACAGGAGGAAGAGGTGCCGCACCGGACGGAGGTGGTGAAGAAACCGGAGCCTGCGAAAGAGCGGAAGCAGGGGAATCCGGTGCGACTAAAGAATCACCACTTGGGCGAATGGGCATGGCTGTGCTTTCTCCATAATCTTCCATGCTGTGGAGATAAGCATCCATGTGAGGGTCGAGTGTGGCATCAAATCCTTCTTCGGGATAATCTGCAAATTGCATACCCTTTGCTGGTTCTGTTCGTATTTCACCAATGGGCATTTTTACTGGCAAACCCTGTGATTCTGCTTGGTGGTCGGCTAATGCTTCAATAATACCACGAAAACGCTCAACTTGGCCCATAAGACCCTCATTGTATCGTACTCCAAACGCTTGTAATTGTTCGCTATCAATTGAATGATTGCTCAAATTACTTCGTTCGGGGTCATCATCACTTAGACCGGACCTGTGAGCAAGTGCCATAAGACGAGCGGCAGTGGTGTCTTTTCCTTTGCTACCACCCCTACCGGGTTTAAAATGACGACTTTGTTCATCATACGACAAACCTTCTTCTCCTTCACCATAGATACCCATGAGGCTATTGAAGTGCTTGTTAAAGTCACCTTGACCCGGCCTACCAAATAGATACATCATTGCTGGTACATTTGCCATATCTTGAATTAAACTTCTTCGTAATTCACTATCTTGAAGAATAACACGAAGTGGGCGTTGAATCATTTCGGGACTCGCTAAAGTACCTACATTGATTGTAGCGGGTACATCGGGGATTGCATCTATATTACCCAAAGCGTTTGTAATGGCTCTTTCAGCCATTTGATACAATCCGTTTTTGTGTTTCCAACTACCTTTTTTTCCGGCTTTTTGTCCACTTGCTTTTGTATTAGGGTAAAAGAAAATGTCCGGTAAATGGTGGGTAGTTGATTCAGTGTGTGCCGCAGTTTGTTCACTGAAATAATCATCGGGTGCCCTTGACATGTGTTCAGTGTTTATTTGATTTGGATGTTCTTGATATGAAGCATCAACTCGACCTTTGGGTGCTGTTTCACGAGCGTAAATGTAAGGTCTTTTTACAAAAGTTAAATCCGATGATACTTCAAATGGAATACCGTGTTTTCTTTCGAGTATTTGACCAAGTTCGTGATTAAAGGGAATAGAATACGATTCAATAAAACGACCCATTGGAGTGTAGTTTTTGTCACCGGGAGTAAAATTTTTGTTGGTGTAGGTGGTAATCAAAGAACCATTTTTGGTTTTTGTTGGGCGTTCGGAGTGACCTTTTGCGCTGTCACCCGGAGGTAGCATTCCAGCCCTAATTTTTCTCCACGCCATGTTGTCAAAAGGTGGTAATGCGTGCATACCGTTATTCTTATCATTGTCTTTTTTATGCATTGTATGGTTTTGATTAAACAATTGAATTGATTGGTTAATTAAATCAACAGGATTTGCTTTGATACCATGTTTTTCTAAAAACCACCCTAAGCGTGTAGCCGCCGCATCAATACCGTGTTGATAACTACCCATTGCTGTGTTGTAGTGTAGTTCACCGTGTTCACCCGGAGCAAACTCACCTTCAACAATCTGTCCTTGAGCATGTGCAAAAGCGGGTACATCCGTTTCTGTGGGTGGTCGAAACGCTGTTGCCGGTGGGTTGCGTATCATTGCCGCACCTTGCGGAGTAAAGTGTTTCATTCCCCATGCTTTAATCAGCGGAAAACGAACAGGTATCATCCCATGTGCCCCCGCTTTGATTGTAAATATCCAGCGGTGTCCACTCCCAAACGACTTGAGTTCATCTCAAGGTTTTGAGTAGGACCATCGTTTTTCTCATCTTCATCCTCATGTTGATGCACACCGGCTGGGTGTGCTGGTACTGCCCCTTCTTCAAACGCCGACGCTGTACCCGCTTTTTTCATATTGGCTTTCTTTCTTTGAAGTTCAATTAACTGCCTCATCAATTGAAGCATTTCAACACGATTGGCATGTCGATTACCTTTGAGTAAATCACTTTCAGTACGCTCTTCACTCATCATCATTGTTGACGACGGGGCTGGCATACTTGGAACACTACTCATTGGCGGGGCCATCTGTGGCATAGATGGCATCTGTGGCATAGATGGCATACGAGGCATACGAGGCATACGAGGGCGGCGCATTCTTCGCAAAGCGGGTTGTCGCATTTGTCCCGATTGACCCGGTAGCATTCCAGTCAAACGACCACCACCAGTTGGTCCAGCAGTAAACGACCTTGCACTGTGACGGGCGTGGGGTGAGTATGTGTTGCGAACACCACCAAGAATTTTTTGTGCTTCTTGCTGTCCCATGTATTGACGGTATTTTTGTGGGTCTTTACTCATGGGTTGCTTTGTAGCAATACCACGGTGACTCATTTCAACAGACAAGTGAGGCTTCATCAACCCAGTTTTCTTTCCACCTTTGATACCACGCATTCTTGCTTTGAATCGCTTCATGGTTGCACCAACACCACCGCTTTGCCCACCGGGTGGTTTTTTGAATTGTCCAGTTGAAGGGCGGAACTCTCTTCGCTTTTCACGGCGACGACGAGCCTCTATTGTACCCATTGTGTCACGCTTCAACAACTCACTCCAAGCATCAACCATTGGTTCACTACGAGTAAAGCCTGTTTCTTCATTAAACGGTACATCTCTAAAATTATTTTCATGTTCATGGGTTTCCATAGGGGCATCATCCATTTGATAATTTACTATTTTGTTTGCTCTTTTGAAAAACTCTTCTCGACTTTGTGAATCCCCTATGTAATTCATATCATTTTGTGTCCAACTATCAAAGTCTTGTGTTCCATCATCCGTAATTTCATCAACCCATTTATCCCAATCGGGGTGTAAATTAGTAGGCATTGTATAATCATGTGCGTATCTGCTATAAGGACCGGGATGAACCGTAGGTTCTTCTTTCAACAACTCACTCCAAGCATCAGCCATTGGCTCGCCAGTTCTTACGGCTGAATTACCCGTACCCATCGCTGAACCTGTACCTGTCTTTGCACCTGTGGCTAAATCGAGTAAATGTCCACGACTACCAGCCGGTCCACCTTGAAGCCCTATCTCACGCTCATCATCACGCTTGTTACCATCATCAAGTCCGGGTTCGGTTTCCAATTCCGGTCCTTGACCTAAGCCTTGAGATGGTTTGATTTTGAGATGCTTGATGTCTTTGGCCTTTTTCTTAGCCTCTTCTTCTTTGAGTTTTTTTGCTTCTGCCCGCTTTTCATTATCTTCGGGCGAAGTAGGATTGTATTTGTCCTCATCTTCGTTAGCAGAAGAATACATGTGAGATGATTCACTACGAGGCGCATACATCCGTGTGTCCGAACCTCGACCCATAACCATCATTCCACCCCCATGTTTGCTTCAAGTTGCTTTTTAATTCGAGTCCAAGTTTCCGGGCTTTCTTTACTTAATTCAATTGACAACACATTGATTGTTTGGTTAATTTGTTGTCCGTCGCTTTGTGCGCCCCATTGGTCTTGGAACCGAAGTAAGTCTTTGACTGTTTCTCGCACTTCCTTATGCAATATAACAGCATCCCTTACAAAACCATCTTCATGTACACTCCCTTCATCAAGTAGTTCGGAAAGTTTGTGATTTAATTTTTGAGCATTTGAGCGTAGTAATTCAATTTCTCGACCTGCTGTAAGTGCTACTTCTAACGCCGCAGTTTTTTGCACTAATGGCTGAAAGTGATTTTTCATGTGACTGTACACTACACTTTCGTTTATTTCAAGGGCAGTAGCAATAGCATCAGTGCTTCCACCATTGTTGAAATACTCAAATTCGTATTCGGCTCGATTAGGTGAAGCGCATACAGGGCAAGATGGATTTGCCGCCATGTGGTATTCACCCATGTGATTACGATAATGACGGTCAGCGGTATTGGCTCGCCACCCCATGTTTTTATCCATTTCTTTAGGTGTGATATGACCTTGAAGAAGTTGTTCTTCTAACTCATCACGGTCTTCATGGACGCACAGGCGGCAAGAGCGTTTGACCACCTTATCACCGCCCTCCATGCCAACCCTACGAGTTGCCTTTAGAAAACTGTTATGGTAAATGTAGTATTCGCAAAAAATATGTGGCGGGTCAAAAGGGTAGCAGGTGTGCCACTTAACAAAGAAAGTATTCGTAGCCTCACACAAGCCGCTAAAGATGTTGTAAAAGGCGACTATGCGCCAGCAAATTTAGTAAAAGAAAGACTCCGTATTTGCAGTACATGTCCTCATGGTGGTACAAAGTGTACACTATGTGGGTGTTATTTAAAATCAAAAACATCATTGCTTAATTCGCAATGCCCAATGCACAAATGGCCGTCAGCGAGTGATGCGGGAGTAAACACCAGTGAGCATAAGGAAACTTCCGAATAAACCCACAAGGTAATATGAAACGCTGGCCGAATCCATTGAGCCACCTTTAAAAATTAAAATCATACTCATTACAACAATGACCGAAATCAACTGAACCATTATCATGTCAATAATGACACTACGATTAGGGTTTAGCATGTCAAGCGTAGTAGCCGCAAAGGAATTAGGAATGTAATGTCCAAAATCATTTTCTCTCATATTATCACCTCATACCGATAAAACTGCGACCAAGACTACCAAGCCCTCCGCCGACTTTTTCCATAACACCCTCGTTAGCAAGTGCCGCTGAAAGCGCACCACCCATCATAGACTGTTGAGCGAATGTTGCCAGTTGTTGTTGTTCCATTTCGTTTTGACTTACTTTTTGTGTAGCACTGGCTTGAAGATTGGTAAATTGACCTGTCACATTTTCTGCACTCATAGTCTGTAGGTTTGACGGAAGTGAAGTCACATCCATTTTCATTGAGCCACTTTCTTCGTCAATAACAAAAGTGGCATTGCGAAGAACTTCAAGTACGCTGAAACTTACAAGGTTGCTAAACATTTCAACTAATGTACCCATTTGTGGGCTGGCAACATAGCGTTCAATTGGTGTAATACCACGCAAAAGCATAATTTGAATTTCAAGTTCACTTGGTGGTGCTACTGGTTGTTGAGTGAATTGATTCTGTTGACCACCAAACATTCCTTGCATTACAGGGGATTGACCTACACCCATCATTTGTTGATTAGCCCACGGATTTTGTTGTGTCGCTGGTGCCCCTAAATTTAAAGCACCATTATTCATTGGTGCTGGATTACCGCCTAAACCTAACATCTCACTCACCTACCCCAACACTTTCTTGGTCAAGAGGGTTTTGATTGACAACTTGCGCTACTTGTTGTTGTACAAGTGCTTGAAAAGCGGGTGTTGCTTGTTGTTCTAACGCTAATTCGTGTTGAAAAATACGCAAATCAAAAGAAACAGTTGTAATGTCATTTTCACCCGTCACTGGATTTGTGTAGTGATTTACATTGATACCTTTTGTTTTACGAGAATCTTTTTCCAGTTCAGCAAAAAATGGCTCATACTTCTTCAACATAGTAGGTGTTGGGTCTTTCTTTGCCACAGCCGAAACAGGAACCGTGACAATTGACACACCCTGCTTGACCCTATCTCGTAATCGTTTTGGATTTGCTTCACGAATGCGGTCTTCTTCTGCTTCCCATTTAACCAGTAAATGGTACAAGTGCATGTGTTCGGGACAGTATGTACCTCTCATTTTTCGACCGCTGGTGACTTTTTCCAGTGCTACAAATGCTTCCGGTTCGCCTGTCACTGGATTTTGCCAATACATTTCCCAAAGACTTCGACCTGTATCTTCATCGCAAATTTTAGCGTATAAATTATCATACTGAATTAAAGTAGCACAGTCGCATCCATCAACAACACAAACGCTGGATTGTTTATTGTAGCGATATTTTCTTCCAAAAACCCAACGAACAGGATTTAATAATCCACGCTTTGAAGGAGTAAGTAATTTGTACGCTTGTTTAATGTCTTTTTTTCTTGCTTTTTGTGGGTCCGGGTGACGACTCGGATAAAAATTCACTTTAGGTACTTGCAAATTATTTTCACCAGCAACTTGTTGCATTGCTCCTTGCGCTGTTGCTTGTTCCATTAAAGCGGCGTAAGAAAGAGTATCATTACCTTGTTGGCTTAATGCCATTAAATGTGCTTGATTGACATTACCAAGACTTGCTTGATTTTGTTGATTCAGTTGTGGTATCACTTTTCATCACCTTTGAGCATTTTAAGATAAAAGCCGTTGTTAAGGTCACCGCAAAGTTCCCATTTAATTTTGTCACCTGCTGATAACTGTAGCAATTCAGCCATCACTGCTGGTATAACAGTTCTCACACACTTACTTTTTTTGTTCACTGCAATTACAGTTGTTTTTTTTCTCAATATGTACTCTTCTTTCATATTTAATCCCTCAAGTTGTCAATAAATCAATCATCGTTTCTTCAACATTCCATCCTATTCGTGTAGCCATGAAACTTCTTCGAGTAGGTATGTTTGCTTTTTGAAGTCGAATTAAATCATCCCGAAATGCATCAAAAATCTTGTGTTCACCAATGCGGTTCTGTTGCCAAAGCATAGCGGCGTTTTCGTCAAAAAATCGGTCGGCTTTGTTAGCCACAAGCATGACTAAACGAGGGGCGTATTTTTTACCCTTCCAACGACTTTTGAAATTTCTATACCGATATGAACGACTAATTAAACAATCAACAAGATATTTGAAGCCAGCAATTTGTTGCAATGCTTCTTCACCACCTTTTATGGCTCGGTCATCAAAAACAAATAATACAGCCTCAACTTGTCGCCCTACCATATCATCAATCCAAAGATTCCAAAATCGTTCTTGTCCACCTACATCCGATGAATACACTACACGCTTTTGTCCTTTCCAAGAAATGCGTTTACGAGTTGCTTTGGGCATCATGTATCGACCAAGTAATTTCATGTGTGAAGTTCGTTCTTCATCACCTATTTCTTCCATTTCACCCGGAGTAGTCATGTATCGGTCAAGCGTGGTTTTACCCACCATTGCCGCTCCGTAAACACCTACTTTTCTTGGTCGCCAAGAGTTGTACAACATTTGACCATAAAGAGCCGCACCTACAAGTGCTGAACCTGCTGGGTCAACCATTCAACTTCCCCCATATCCAATCTGCAAAGTTTTGTACTTTTTGCCAAACCCATTCAATTGTATTTTCCCAAAAAGATTCACCAGTGGACAATTCCCACAGGCTGATTATTAAAGCGGTTAAAAAACAGAAAAAAATTGTTCTTATCCACCCTATGCCTTTTTCGTAATAGGTATCAAGAGTGTTTTGAGTATGCATTGCACGAAGTGTTGCTTCGGTCGAATCATCAGTAGGAGTTTTGAAGATGCGGCCCATTTAACCAACTCACTTTTTTTCTTCTTCTTCTTTGATGCCGAGGTTAATCGGTTGTTTTACTTCGGCTTCATGATTCGGAATACCCGGATTAAATTGTTCAGTGTCGTATTGCGATATAATTGACTGTGAACCACCCGGTACACCCCAACTTGGCGGCATTTTACCGGGGTTTTGCTCCATCCATCGTAATTCTTGTTCAAGTTGTGCTTCTTGCATACGCATTTCCATATCATTGCGTCGATTGTCAAAACTTAGTTGCATTTGGCGGTATCGGTCTTGCCGACTCTTTTCAACTGAAGTAGCACGCACTCTTTCTTGCATATTTTGTTCAAAGAACATTTTAAAGAAGTAATATGCGATACCTTGAACGAAAAATGCCGCCATTGCGTAAGTAAAGCCGTTTAACATTGGTGTATCACTAATTAACCACAATTCTGCGTCAAAAACACCAATTGCGATACCTACTAAGGCTGATTGAGCCAAAATTAGCCCCATAAGCCGTATTTCTGCGTCCGAGTCTTGCCTGTTGCCTTGCATCTTGCTCATTATTGGTCAATTTGGAAGCCAATATAAGCATTTCGCTATAATTGTCATAATTGTCATTATTATATTCAAATAAATGAGTAATATCTGTATATATTTAGTGTAGGGGGGTAAAAATGACAAACATTAGTCAATTTGTTGACTATGGTGATGACAATTATGACAATTGACAATCAAAGTAAGGTTCCTTTGTCCTTGAAATGCCTTGCTCGGTTGGTATGAGGGTCTTCGGGAACAATAGTGTGCTGGCTGGTGTGACTCATATCCGGTCCACCCTGCCCCATGATGTGTCGTCGTCGGCGTTCACGGTTCAAGTCCTCTCGGTACTTCACACGCTCCGGGCTGGATTCGTACTTCTTGTCGTACTCCAACTTGTGACGCTTGGCTTCGGGGCTTACACGCTCTTTAAGCAGTTGCATAGCAATCTCCATTGGTTCGCTACGAGTAAAACCTGTTTCTTCATTGTGACCTATACCATCAAATGACCCTTCTGCTCGTCTTTTCTTTTCAAGTTCAATAGCCTCCAATAAGTTATAATACTCTTCAAGGTGACTTTCATCATCGTGCAATTCCGAATAATACTCGTCAATAGCGTTTAATTCTTCGTCAGTCATATATTCGCCATTGGTAGCAATGTTGTTTCGGACTTGCTGATAAGTGTCTGCGTAATCAGCAGGTTCATTTTTTAACAACCGCATAGCGAGGTCCATTGGTTCGCCCGCTTGTATCATTTGCGGCTGTTGTACTTGCGGCTGTTGTACTTGCGGCTGTTGTAC
>TARA_R110002050_G_scaffold79691_5_pt1 | contig 16650 bp, 10 predicted proteins | sample TARA_R110002050 | Tara Oceans TARA_R110002050 (sample SAMEA4396988) | marine metagenome | biome: Polar Biome; feature: [DCM] deep chlorophyll maximum layer (ENVO:01000326); material: water (ENVO:00002006), including particulate matter (ENVO:01000060) such as... | depth 25 m
ACGTGAACGGATAGATGGTTTTGGGGTAACACAGCCCAATATTCAACGTGAAGGTAATTCTGGTCGAATTTTGGTGGAATTGCCCGGTGCCAGGGATATTGGACGCGCACAAGATCTTTTATCGAGTACGGCCCAATTGGAATTTTGGGAAACCTACAAACAAAGTAATCCTAGTTTAAGTACCTTTTTGCAGGCGGCCAACGAGAAGTTGAAAACTTTGGTGGAGGTTGAAAAACCAGAAGAAGTTGTTAAGCCGGAATCGGAGTTGGATTCCTTATTATCCGATGTTGCCCAGGATTCCTTGGATTTTTCACAAGAGGTAAATCCTCTTTTCAGTTTGCTTATTCCAGCAAATCCCAATGGGAACGCTTTGGTAAGTGCTGCTATTAAGGATACGGCAAAAATTGGGGAATATCTAAGAATGAAGGAAATTCGCAGATTGATTCCAGCGGATATTCAGTTTGTGAAATTTGTTTGGGAACGTCCAACCGAAGGTTCGGAAGTAGTTGAGTTGTACGCCTTAAAATCCAATAGGGATAATACGCCAAGAATTAGTGGGGATGTTGTTTCCGATGCTTCGGATACTTTTGATCAATATAACAAGCCTGCGGTTACCATGACCATGAATACCAAAGGTGCCAAGGAGTGGGAAAAACTAACAGGGGATGCCTTTAATAATCAGACCGGTATTGCCATTGTTTTGGACAATAAGGTATATACGGCACCCGGAGTTTCTTCTGGACCTATTTCCGGTGGTCGTTCCGAGATTACAGGTAACTTTACCATTAATGAGACCAAGGATATTGCCAACGTATTAAGAGCTGGTAAGCTTCCTGCTTCAGCGGAAATTATTCAATCTGAAATTGTAGGGCCTTCCTTGGGTCAGGAAGCAATCAATAGTGGTTTCTTCTCCTTTATGATCGCCATGGCCATTGTTTTGGTATGGATGGTATTTTACTATGGGAAAGCTGGTATTTTTGCCGATATCGCTTTGCTTCTAAATATCCTGTTGATCTTTGGGGTGCTGGTTAGTTTAAATGCGGTACTTACCTTACCGGGAATTGCTGGTATTGTATTGACCATAGGTATGTCCGTGGATGCCAATGTACTTATTTTTGAACGTATTAAAGAGGAATTGGCAAAAGGAAAAGGGCAGAGCCAAGCTATTGCAGATGGTTTTGGAAACGCACTTTCTTCTATCTTGGATGCCAACATTACTACCGGTCTAACGGCCCTTATTTTGTTCGTATTTGGTTCAGGACCTATTAAAGGGTTTGCCACTACTTTATTGATAGGCATAGTTACCTCATTGTTTACAGCTATATTCATTACAAGACTTTTGGTTGACTGGTATGTGAGTGGAAAAGGAAGAAAATTGGACTTCTCAACAGCCATGACCAAGAACTTGTTCAAGAATATCAATATCGATTTCTTGTCCAAAAGAAAGATCGCCTATATAGCTTCCACCATTTTGGTGGCAATTGGCCTATTTTCATTGTTGACCCAAGGGTTGCAACAGGGTGTGGATTTTGTTGGAGGTCGTTCCTATACAGTTAGATTCGAGAAGATGGTAAATCCATCGGAAATTGCTTCGGAATTGAATACTGTTTTTGGTAGTGGTACCAATGTAAAGACTTACGGAGAGGCCAATCAAATAAAAATAACTACTCCTTACAAAGTGGATGTTGAAGGAATTGAGGTGGATAATGAAATTCAAAATAAACTCTACACTTCCCTTCAGAAATATCTACCGGATGGTACCAGCTTTGAGAATTTCACCATAGGTAGTGGTGAAAAGTCCATCGGGATCCTCCAGTCGGTTAAAGTGGGACCCACCATTGCGGATGATATTAAAAAGAATGCCTTCTTGGCCATCATTGGTTCCTTGGCGGTAGTTTTCCTTTATATCCTATTTAGGTTCCGCAAATGGCAGTTCTCTCTGGGTGCAGTTGCCGCAGTATTCCATGATATCTTGATCGTCTTGGGTGTATTCTCCATCTTTGGTAAGCTTATGCCTTTTAATATGGAGATTGACCAGGCCTTTATCGCGGCAATTCTAACGGTTATTGGTTACTCGTTAAATGATACGGTGGTAGTTTTTGACCGTATTAGGGAAATTATAGCTGAAAAAGGATGGAAAGCTGGTGAAAATACCAACTTGGCACTGAACAGTACTTTGAGTAGAACTTTGAATACGTCCATGACTACCTTGGTGGTGCTATTGGCCATTTTCATATTTGGGGGTGAATCCTTGAGAGGGTTTATGTTTGCCATGATCATTGGTATCATTGTTGGTACATATTCCTCTTTGTTCATAGCAACTCCAGTAATGTTCGATACTTTGAAGAAGAAAACACAAATAGGGAAAGAAGATTAATTATTTTCTTACCGTTTATAATTTAAAAGGCCGCTGTTCAGCGGCCTTTTTTATATTGTTTTTCCATGGGATCCCTGAGGGGATATCTGCAGCTCGTAATTGTATTGGGGTTCCAATCCTGGTTCTTTCCTATGGGATACAAAGATGATGGCCGACTTGCTTTCCTTGTCAATTTTATTTACAAGGGATATAAAAAGCTGGGCGCTTTCATCATCCAGTCCGGCGGTAGGTTCATCCAAAATTAGTAGAGGAGGGTGTTTTATCATTGCTCTGGCGGTCATGACCATACGCTGTTGTCCTGCAGATAGGTCGGCAAAAAGGACGTCCCTTAGGTGCCACATATCCAATATTTGGAGCCATTCTTTGGCCAGGGCCTTCTGGTTTTCCGTAGCCCTTAAATAGAGTCCCACAGAATCGTTCATCCCAGAGATAATCATGTTGAGACAGGAGTGGAGACCCGAAAATTTATCGGTCATGGCCGGGGTGTAGTATCCAATTCTTTTCTTGATGTCCCAGACGCTTTCGCCTGTTCCCTTGCGTTGGCCAAAAAGGTACAGTTGCTGTCCGTAGCCTTTGTGGTTATCACCTGTAATCATGGAGAGTAGTGTTGACTTTCCACTACCGTTGGGACCTATTAATTGCCAAAACTCCCCTTTTTTGATAGTCCAGTTAATTCTATCCAGCACTTTTTTGTCTCCATAGGTTACGCTTATGTCCTTGCAGTCTATTAAAATGGATTCTTTATAATCCGTAGGTGCAAATGGCTTGGGAATTGTACCGGTAAAGGAGGTACTTGTGGATGTCTTTTTATGTGCAGCTTGTTTGGGTCTTCCGGGAAGCTGTTTTATAGTAGCTCCTTCCAGAATCATCTCATGGGTAATAAAAGGTAAAAGATCGGCCTTTCTACTTATAAGCTGAATAATATAGGTGCTTTTCGAAATATGTTCCAAGGAGGCTTTTAGGTCCTTTTGGGCGTCTTTGTCCAAATTGTCAAAGGGATTGTCCAAAACAATAAAATCTGGCTTTAAATTGAATATATACTTCAATAGCGCCTTTTTTTGCTCCCCGCTAGACATCGTCTTGAGCAATTGCGTTGAATTTTTATTGATAATCTGGATACCGTGCCTTTCCTCTTCGTCTATAAACTGGTTCAGTGTTATTTTGGAAAATAGGGCCCCGCCCAAGTCCTCTAGAATTTCAAATCCTGCAGGTAGGGGACCTTCCATTACATTTGTTATAAACTGCTCCTTATGGGAGTCGTTGTTGATAAATACGGCCCAATGTATTCTATTCTTCATGTAAAATGTCTTTTTATGGAATTCAAAAGAAAATAATTTATGGATAGGATTCTGTTGGATTACTAATTTTATTTATTGAACCAGTAAGTGAATTTAAGGGTCAAGGCCCAATTTCTCCCTTCAAACGGTTCAATAAGGTAGTTGTTGCTGTAGACTAGGAATAAGTCGGAGGCAGGCTTATAGCGCCATTGAAAACGGGAGTTTAGGTTAAAGTTTTTCGATTGTTCATTGTATTGGAACAAGGTGGCAAAGAATAATTTGTTGGTAAAGGTAATATCTACCTCCGAACCAATAAGCCAAAATTCCGTATCGTTCCAAGGGGCTGGTAAGCTTATGTTATTGTAACTCAAATTGGTACTTAAGCTAACAAAGGGTTGAAAACGATAGCCTAATTCGTTGATCAGACTAGTTCTGTGGCCTCCGGAATAATATCCTCCAAAGCGGCCGCCCAAGGAATAGGTAAACATACTTTGTGGTTTTGAAAGAAAATCCACTGTAAAGGCATTCCATTGGTGCTTGGTTCCAATGTCCAAGGATTCCTTACCTGATCTTGTGGGGTCAAAGGGCGATAGCAGTTCTACATATTCATCGGCTACGCCAAAGTTTAATTTGGAACGGTCCCTAAAGTCCAAGAGGTACTCAAAAAGATTGATATTGTCTGTTCGCTCCAATTTTTCATTAAAAAAATAGCTTGTACTGAATTTGGGGCCATGGCTCAATACCGTACTTTCCTTTGGAAAGAATAGGTGGCCTAAATAGGAGGTTATATTGACATATCCATTTCTGGGAACAAAACCAACTTCGGCGGTATAATCGTCCTCAACCGATTCTTCCTGTATGCGCCAATTCCATTTACGACTTTTATATTCCAAATGGGCCGCCTGGGTAAAACCATTGCCGTTCTTGTTGGGAGCGAAGGATTTTAGGAAAAATGCTTTCCCTGTCCATTGATTATTGGGGGATGCCAAATTGTATTCCAGTCCTATATTTCGGTTAAACTTTGGGAAAACTGTTTTTAGGGAATCGGTATTTTGAGGGTAATTTATAGATTCCTTATTTACAAACATCAGCCCAATACTAGATCTGGCAAAAATTTTTCTTTGTAGCGAGAGTACTCCAAAATTCTGGCTTGGCAACCCTGTTTCTTCAATGCTGGCCGTTTGCATATCCATAAGCCCCAAACGCCATTTTTTATTTAGGTTTCCACTAACCCTGGCTCCGGCTCTTATGGGGACGCCCAGGCCTATTCTTCTTGAAAAGAAGGGACGTATGGTGGCATATCCAAAGTTGGCAAATAGATCCCCGTTCTCCAGAAAGAACTGTCTTTTTTCAGGGAAAAACAGTTCAAATCGGTCAAGGTTGGTTACCTGGCGATCTACCTCTACCTGCGAGAAATCCGGATTTACTGTCAAGTCCAAATTCAAAGAGGTGCTTAGACTGAACTTAACATCACCTCCAATTTTCTTGTCATACTGGGTATCGGTGCTATTTTCCAGATTTCGATTAACACCTCCCAGCACATAGGGGATAATCGAAAAATTGCTCCTAGGGGTGGGAGGAGGGGAATCCCAGACCAGGGTTCCCGTATAGGCTAGGGAGGCCGTGGGGAATTGTCGGGGAATGGGTGTCCAACTCGATTTTTCGCCCGATTTTAAATCCAGCCGGCTAAAATTTATGCCCCATTGCGTTACGCCATCTTCATAACGAATGGATTTAAAGGGGATGGCCATTTCAAAGACCCATTTCTCCTCATCACTAGTTACTGCGGAGACCCATTTGCTATCCCAATTTAAATCTACGCTTCCCCCACTATGCATGGTGCCGTCCCATTGGGCACCTGCCGCGTTGGAGCCAAAGGAATAACCGGTGGTTTGGTTATTGAAGGGATCCATAAACAACAAAAAGTTGTCATTTTTTCCAAATATAAAATCGCGACGCAATGATTCTACATAGTAAGGTCCTTTGGTGGCGTTGTAAAAAGTAGCTAATAGGTAGAGATTGTTATCGTCATAGGTCATTCGGATTTCGGAAGGTTCATTTGCCATTCCGGTATCCATGGGCAGTACCATGTAAAAGTTGGTGGCTACATCCGTATCTTTCCAGGCCAAATCGTTGCCAATTCCGTCTATTTCTACCGCTGTAGCTGTCTTGCGAATATTTAGTTGAAAGGATTCATTTTTTTTCTGGGACGCAAGGGGTAAGGCCAAAACAATGGCTAAAATAGTTAGGGGCACTTTTTTATAGGCAGACAAAGGATGGGTCTTTTGTTGGTTGAGCTTACTAAAATAGGCATTTTATAAGGATATGAGCTGTTTGGTATGCGTAACTTGCAACCCTAAAAATAACAACCCCTCCCGCCGGTTATGGTGCTTTACTATATACTATGGAATCCCCTACGGCTAAAGACCATTTATCCGCCAAACCGGCATTTACTTCAAGAACATATTTTACGGGAACTTTGGAGGGTAGGCTGTTTTCCTTAAGCGGTTGTGCATTTTTTTGAAAACTGGCGATTTTCATTTGGTCGTCCACAAAAATAAGGTCTAAGGGGAACTCCGTATTTTTCATATAAAAGTAATGCATGGCAACATCCTCAAAAACAAACAACATGCCCTGATTAGGCTCCATGGAACTACGGTACATGAGCCCTGTTTCCCTTTCGTAGTCGCTATCCGCTATCTCTATATCCAAAACGGTTAGAAGGGAATCCGATTCCTTTTGCAGGATACGCAGATCTCCTTCTTTTTTAAAGGTGATCGGCGCCGTTTTTATCGCTTTCTTAGCTTCTTCCTTACAGGAAAGTTGAATGACAAAACACACAACAAATAGTAGATAGATTTTATTGTTCCTCATGTTACAATTTCTGTTGGTGAAGGCACCTTTAATCTTTCCAATCGGATTATTTGGTGGTACCCGATTTTGGTCTTAGTATATAATAGAGGCCAACTAAAATAAAGGGTATGCTAAGCCATTGGCCGGTGGATAGCAAACCAAGTGACTCCTCAAATCCGCCCTGACTTTTCTTTACGTATTCCACAAAGAAGCGAACCGTCCATAAAAGCACTAGGAACACCCCAAAAAGGTACCCAAGTTTATCTTTTTTATCAGTTTTCCAATATAGAAAATACAAAATGGCAAAGACAAAAATATAACAGACCCCTTCATATAATTGGGCTGGGTGCCTATATGGAATGGCCTCTAAATACTCGGCAAACCGAGGATCTTTTTCAATAAGGTTATAGGCTGCATTTACCGTTTTTTCCTTGGTAATGGACAGGGCCTTGTATGCAGGCATGTCGTCGGAATCGCGCACGAACCTGGTGGCCAGCGCAAAAGATTCCTCAACAGGTTTCCCGTTGATTTCCGAATTGAAGAAATTTCCCAGTCGAACACAAAAAGCACCTATGGATACGGGAATGACGATACGATCCAGAATCCAAAGAATTTTAAATTCAGGGTATTTTCTGGTGTAGAGGTACATGCCAATGATGATTCCAATGGCAGCACCGTGACTTGCCAGACCGGTAAATCCTGTGAACTCGTAACCATTGATAAACCCAAAAAGGGTGCTATCGGCACTTTCCCTAATAGGTAGCAATATCTCCAATAAATGGTTTTGGTAATATGCCCAATCATAAAAGAACACATGACCCAATCTAGCTCCCAACATAGTAGCCAAAACGGTATATATGAAAAGGGAGTCCAATTGCTCCAGGGATTTTTTTTCTTTTAAAAATATCTTCTTCATAAGGTACCAGCCCAATGCGAAAGCGATTATCCAAAGAAGATTGTAATATTTTATTTGAATTACCCCAATTTTAAAAAGGGTATCGGCGGGATTCCAAGTAAAGCCTAAAAAGTACATCTACAAATTTTTAAGGGACTAAGATAAGTAAATACTGTAAAGAATAGTGGAGTGAAATGGGTTAATTTTGATATACGGGCATGATTATATTTGGAAATTTGCAAAAGTTTAGAAGCCTTGTACTTTTGTTCGTGCCAATATTGACTTTATTAAATCGTATTACAACAAAGCTGGGAATAAAAACTATGGAACCGGGTCATAACCACTTCCTCCCCAAGGGTGACAGCTAAAAATTCTCTTTAAGGCCAGCCATCCACCTTTGAACAGGCCATGCTTTTGCAGGGCTTCCAAAGTGTACTGCGAACAGGTGGGGGAATAGCGACATGAGGCAGGGGTAAGAGGGGAGATAAAGCTTTGGTAAAATTTCACCAATAATACAAAAGGGGCTATTAAAATCTTTTTCATCTATTTAGGAATTTTGTATTAATCTGAAAATGAGCTTAATATAAAATTATAACTTAGATTGTGCGCCTCAATTTCGTATAAAAGCCAATTCAGCAATTGTTAAACCTCCAATCTAGCTGAGGCTAAAGGTAGTACCATCTTTGCCATCATTCAATTGAATGCCCATTCCTGCCAATTGGTCCCTTATTTTGTCCGATGTGGAGAAATCCTTATTGGCCCGTGCTTCATTTCGCAATTGGATCAAAAGACCAACTACACTGCTTAATTTATCGGAATTAAGCATAGCGTTATTTTGATTTTCCAAACCTAATATATCAAAAACAAAACTGTGCATGGTCTCTATAAAAAGTTCCTTGTCCTTTTCGGTAATGGTCTCCTTGCCTTCCTTTATTAAATTGATGCGTTTCACAGCTTCAAATAAATTGGCCGTTAGCATAGGAGTGTTGAAATCGTCGTTCATGGCATCGTAACCCTTTTGTTTCCATTCCGCTACATTAAAACTGGATGACGAACTGGTAGTTAGTTTTTCCATGCTTGCAATGGCGTCCATCAATTTTTGATAGCCTTTTTCAGATGCAGAAAGTGCTTCATCGCTTAGGTCCAATATACTGGTGTAATGTGCCTGCATCATAAAAAAGCGTACTACCGATGGGGTGTATGGCTTGCTCAGAATACTGTTCTCGCCAGAGAACATTTCATTGGGCAAGATATTGTTTCCGGTAGACTTGGCCATTTTTTTGCCGTTCAAGGTTAGCATATTGGCGTGTAACCAATATTTTACCGGTGCATGACCGTTGCAGGCCTCGGCCTGGGCTATTTCACATTCATGATGTGGAAATTTAAGGTCCATACCGCCACCGTGTATGTCAAAAGTTTCACCTAGATACTTGGTGCTCATGGCAGTACATTCCAAATGCCAACCAGGAAAACCATCACCCCAGGGGGAAGGCCATCGCATTATATGTTGGGCTTCCGCTTTTTTCCACAGTGCAAAGTCCTGAGGACTCTTTTTTTCGTCCTGAGCTGCCAATTCACGGGTGTTGGCAATCATATCCTCCAATTTTCTCCCGCTAAGTTTACCGTACTCATGGGTTTTGTTGAATTTTTCTACATCGAAATAAACAGACCCGTTAATTTCGTAGGCATAACCTTTTTCGAGAATGTTCTTTATGATTTCAATTTGCTCAATAATATGTCCTGTCGCCGTAGGTTCAATACTGGGAGGTAAAAAATTGAATTTTTGCAGTATGCTGTGGAAATCCAAAGTATATTGTTGTACTACTTCCATGGGCTCCAACTGTTCCAGTCGGGCTTTCTTTGCAATCTTGTCCTCCCCGTCTTCCGCATCATTTTCCAAATGTCCCGCATCGGTAATATTCCGGACATATCTCACTTTATAACCCAAATGTTTTAAATACCTGAAGATCATGTCAAAGGACATAAAGGTTCGGCAGTTGCCCAAGTGTACATTGCTGTAGACGGTTGGTCCACAGACGTACATACCAACGTGACCTTCATTTAACGGTTCAAAATCTTCTTTTTTTCCTGAAAGGGAATTGTAAACTTTTAATTTTTGAGTTTGGTACAAAGACATTGGTAAGTGGGACAATTAGAATTTAGTATCGATGTTTATATAGTCCAAAAATTCTCGTCTGACGGCCTCTTCTTTAAATTTTCCGCCGTATTCTGCCGTAACGGTACTGCTTTCAATGTCGCGTATACCTCGGGAATTTACACATAAATGTTTGGCGTCTATAACACAGGCAACATCTTCGGTACCCAAAACCTCTTGTAGTTCCCTAACGATCTGAATATTCAATCGTTCTTGGACCTGTGGTCTTTTGGCGTAATAATCCACTATCCTGTTCATTTTGGACAAGCCAACAACAGTGCCTTTGGAAATATAGGCCACGTGGGCCTTCCCTACTATAGGCAATAAATGATGTTCACAAGTGGAATATAAAGTAATGTTCTTTTCCACTAACATTTCGCCGTACTTGTATTTATTATCGAAGGTGGATGATTTGGGCCGTCGTTTTGGATTTAAGCCCCCGAAAATCTCATTGACGAACATTTTGGCCACCCTATTGGGGGTCCCCTTTAAACTGTCGTCCTCGAGGTCGAGGCCCAAAGTCAGCATTATTTCGTTTACACTGCCCCTGATTCGGGCTATTTTTTCTTCATCACTTAGCACAAATGCATCCTTACGTAAAGGTGTGTCTTCAGCAGCGGAAACGTGATCGTCCCCTAACTCTTCAAAATGCTTTTCCAATGCGTTGTCGATTTTCATTAAAATATTGCTTTTTAAGGCAGCAAAGATATACATTATATGCCACTTTATACCATGTTTGCCTTGTTACACAACATAAATTAGTGTTAACTAAATCTCGGACTTACTTTTGAAATTCCCCAATTTTATAGGTATTCATGAACAGGTTGATCGTCCTTTTTGGTGTTTTTTGGTGTCTAGGTACTACTTTGGCCAGGACCCAAGTGGCTCCGGATTGTTCAAATGCGGTACCTATTTGTAACAATACTCCGGTAAACGGGGGTACAAATGGCTTTGGTGCGGATGACTTTAATGGAGCCGGTAAATCAGGTTGTTTGGAAAAAACTCCTTCGGGTTCCATTGAATCCAATGCTGCTTGGTATAGATTTAGAACGGGGGCCTCGGGACAATTAGGATTTAATATTGGTTTCGATTCCAACGAAGATTGGGATTTTGCCCTTTATAAGGCCAGTGATTGCAATTCCCTTGGAGAGCCTGTTCGCTGTAATTTTTTTGATAATAGGGATGCCAGTAGTTTTATTGGTGTAGGGGAGGACCCGCAAGGTGCAACGGATAATGTTCAATACGAAGAATGGTTGGAGGTTTTGCCCGGAGAGGATTACTACTTGTTGGTGAATAATTTTAGTAATATCAATTCTGGCTTTTCAATTCAGTTCACAGGTCAAATCTTTGTAACCAATCCTTATGACGCATTGGATTGTGCAATTGTAAATAATCTTTTGGGACCCCCGATTGCAGCTTGTGACAATGAAAACGTTGTTTTGGACGCCACTATGTCCGATGTGGTAAGTTATACCTGGTATAAGGATGTAGGAAGTGGTTATGCCGTTATTCCGGGGGAGGCCTCTGCTACCTTAAATGTTCTGGAAGCTGCTTTTTACCGGGTGGAGGTAATCACCCAGTCCCAAAATAATATTATTAGCGATGTGCAGGTTGGATTTTCCCAAGCACCATCAACTTCTCCTGTAGCGGATGAGCACTTATGCTTGGATTCAGGTAAATATTATTTAGACCAAAAGGATCAACAGGCTTTGGGCGGACAATCTGCGAGCGAGGTAATTTTATCTTATCATAATAGTTTAACCGAGGCTGAAGCAGGAGTAAATGCCCTTCCTTTGGAGTATAAATTGCAGCCAGGGGAACAGCGGATTTACATTAGGGCCAGCTCGGTACAGAATCCTAGGTGCTATGACGTTTCAGAGGATTTTATAATAACGGTCCATGAGCCATTGGTTCCCGATTTTCCCTTGGAGGTTTTTCTCTGTGAAGGGGAGGTTAATGCCGTAATAGGGGAAATGGACCCAGATCCAGCATATAATTATGTTTGGAGTACTGGCGAGTTAACTTCCAATATTACCGTGGTCCAAGGCGGGGAATATACCTTGACAATAACCGATAAGCTTGGTGTTTCGCCTTGTAACAATACTTTTAACATTAAGGTCTTTGCTTCAAAAACACCTCACATAAAGGAGGTGGTAATAGAGGATCTGCAGGATAGCAATACCATTGCCATAATGCCCGATCGGGAGGGGGATTTTGAATATAGTTTGGATGAAGGGGCCTATCAGTCAGATAATAAATTTTATAAGGTACTTCCTGGTGTGCACAATGTTACATTGAACGATTTGAATGGCTGCGGAACAGCTACGGAAAGCATTGTTGTGGTAGGGTTTCCTAAGTTTTTCACCCCCAATGGGGACGGTTTAAACGATGTTTGGAATATAGTTGGGATTTCCAGCTTGGAAGAACCTTTATTAACGGTTTACAACAGGTATGGTAAGCTGCTTGCACAATTGTCGCAAAATAGTGTGGGATGGGATGGTACCTATAATGGTGTGGCATTGCCTTCGGACGATTATTGGTTTAAGCTAAGTTTTAAGGATCAAGATGGTCAGCGTATAGTGGCCAAGTACATCAATAATCATTTTTCCTTAAAACGATAATCTTAAATTGGTAAGGGGCTATTCTTGGATTCTATCCTGATATTCCCATTAGGCATTATAGGCTCAATTAAATAAACCAATTGTATACAAATCAAGGGTAGTGGTCATTGCCCAAGGCACCTGGGAATAAGTATGGAGAGGTCTAAGTTTTTGTGATAAAATATACCTCTTATATACTAAATCATTTTCATAAGAGTTATTATACTTGATTTAAGTATGTATTTAGCCCCAATTTCTATGCGGACACTTATCTGTTCTATATGTGTTATGTTACTGTTTGTCAGTAATATAGTTGCGCAAAATTCACCTGATTGTAGGAGTGCCATTCCTGTTTGTGCAGATGGCCAGCCAATTATGCCAATTGTTGATGGCGGTGGTGATATAGACGACTTTGATCCTGAGGTAATTCAGCAAAGTGGTTGTTTGGAGAAAGGAAGTGTAAGTTCTGCGAATATCGAAAACAACACCTCTTGGTTCGTTTTTAGAGCAGGTACAGGCGGTCAGCTAGGTTTTGACATAGAGGCTTTGCCGGTAACGGGTACTACAATAACAGCGGAGTGGGACTTTGCGGTATATGGTCCTTATGATCAGACCAGTGGACAGAATTTCTGTTCGATTATAGGAAGTGGATCAGAACCTATCCGTTGTAATTATGAAGCCAATAATACGCGTTTCACGGGAATAGGTATCAATCCGGAGAATGGGGATGTGGGTGCTCCTTTTTTAAAGCAAAGCCAAAACACATATGACGAATGGTTAAATGTACTCCCAGGAGAAATCTACTATATTTTCATTAATAATTTCAACACCAATTTCGATGATGATGCTGAGCAATTTTCATTGACTTTTACAGGTAGTTCGGTTGATGCCGATCAAGATAATGCGTTGGATTGTACCTTACGTGACGAATTTTTGGGATTGGATATAATTGCCTGTGAGGATGATCCGGACATCACCCTATCTGCACTTAATTCTCCTTTTGGACCTGATATTACAAGTGTGGTATGGACTGTAGATTATGAGGACGATGGCGTTATTGATGCCACCTTGCCGGGATCCGGGCCTTCCAATGCCGAATTGGTGGTGAGCAGCCCCAATTCTGGACGCTATTTTGTTGAACTAACCAACAGTTTTGGAAATGATGTAGGTGATGATATACTGATCACCTTTTTTGGAACCCCAGTTTTACAGGAAGTAATCGTTAGGGACGACCTTTCTGATAATAATATTGTAGAAATAGTAGTGGCCAACCCGGACGGTAATTACGAATATGCCATTAACGGTGGTGAGTTTCAGGATGATCCTGTTTTTAATAATGTGCCACCGGGGGTTAACACGGTGATTATAAATGATAAAAATGGCTGCGGTACTTCGGAGCCACAAGAATTCTTGGTGGTGGGTTACCCCAAATTCTTTACACCCAATGCCGATGGTATCCATGATAGATGGAATGTATATGGAATCTCCACCTTGATAGATCCGGTGGTATATATATTTGATCGTTATGGTAAATTGCTTAAACAGATTGATGAAACCACAATAGGTTGGGACGGCACTTTTAATGGAAGGCCAATGCCTTCATCGGATTATTGGTTTAGGATGGATTATTCACGGGACGAAGGCGGAATCATTGTAGCGCGTTCCGTTAGGACCCACTTTACGTTAAAGCGATAATTACAATTTGTACTAAAAACAAAAAAGACGGGTGAAACCCGTCTTTTTTGTTTTTAAATATGGTATTTATTAGAAATTTAGGGTGTAACCTAAACTTATTACGGAGTTTTTATTGGTTATGCTGGCCGGTGTTGGTAGGCCTACATCAAACAATTGTTTATTTATGTCCTGTGTGGAATAGTTGTAGGATAGGTCTAACCTACTTCCTCCAAAATTATATCCAATACCCCCTGAATAGCCATTTAAATCCCCTATGGTTCCCCCGTTGGCGTACGGACTTTGCTCAAATCTATATCCCGCCCTTAGGCTTAGGGCCTCAATACGGTACTCCCCACCCACTCTAAAGGTGGAAACAGTACTTAACTTATCCGAGATATAATCATTTTCCGAGGCAAAACTAGGGTCGGAACCAGGTCTTAACTCTGCTTTTGACATGTCTTGATAACTATAGTCGAAACTTATAAGGCCATCCTGACCAAATATCATAGCTAAACTACCTGTTAATTTCCCGGGTATTTTAATGGTGTAATCTTCATAAATATTAACGATATTAAAATTGATATATGAAATATCACTTGCCGCCAGATCCGAATATATTTTTTGGGAAGTTTCATCCGATAAATTGTACCAGGTTGGGGTTTGGTAACTACCACCGATTCTGAAATTTTCATTTAATTTCCCAATGGCCCCCAAACTAAGGGAAAAACCAGTTCCCTGGGTCCTCAAAAAGTTATCGAAGGTTATATTCTGAATTTCCGAATCGGCATCAAAGCCTCTTTCGGACAATTGGGTGAGCTTGTCCAGGAATACACTGTGAACGTTAAGAGAAGCCCCTAGATACAAATTGTCTCCGTATTGTGAGGCCAGGTTGGCGGTAAACTTGCTATTGTATCCTGTAGTACTCTGAGAGTAATCTTGGTCAATGGTGCTGTATTTGGCGTTGGAGATATAAGCGGTATTATTGTCGTCCGAAAAGTCTACAGGGTCCAGTATCCCGCTGTAATATCCCAAAAACGCCTGTTGGTCCACAAATCCCAAAGTAGCTCCTATATCCAGATAGGCTTCTTCTATAAACTCGTCGTCCTGTATCAAGAGTGGTCCAAAAGGCACTCCGTCGGCCATATTTAAAAAGTAATTATCTATACCTTGATTGCTATTGCCGGAAACAAAAAGGTCATCGTCAAAATTTTTGATCAGGTCATAGTTAAATGCCAATGCAAGTTTTTTCCAAGGAGAACTGGTGCTGGTGCTTTTAAACACAAAAACACCTCCAATTTGATTAAGATCCAAAGAATTTAAGTTGGTGCTGGTGCTACCGTTGAAATAACGTGCATCATTTTTGGTATTGTAATTTGATCCCGTTAAGGATAATAAGCTGTTATTAAAAACAGCGGAACCCGCCGGATTTACGTTTAAGGAAGATAAATCCCCTCCCAAGGCCCCAAAGGCACCGTTTAATCCTTGAAAACGTGCTGTTCCATAGGAACCCTCTCCGTTTAGCCTTAAAACATCATTGATGTTCTGAGCACTGGCGAATGCACATACCAATAGTAGAATGAAAGTGTAATTCCTTTTCATTTTATTTAATTTAGAAAGTTTTTATTGAAATATGGGACCATGTTTTTTAGTTACGCCTTCCGCTACTTCTACTACTGGATGACGACGATCTTGAAGAAGAACTGCTAGAGCTTCTCACGCTTCCACTGGACCTACTGGAGCTGCTGGAACTTCTATAGGTACTACTGGACGACCTGGATGGAGTGCTGCTGGAGCTACTTCTGTAGGTTCCGCTTGAAGACCTTGTAGGTGTTGAGCTTCTATAAGTTCCACTGGACGATCTCGTAGGGCTAGTGGATCTTCTATAGGTAGAAGTTCTTGGAGCGGTACCTTTATAAGTTCCGCCCGATGAATTACTCCTACTATATATCCGATTGCTTCTAGAGCTGCTGTTGTAATTGGGTACCGCTCTTGTACTTCTGCTTGTACGGTAAGTGCGGTTTCTGTCCAAGGCATCTACCCCTACGTTACTGCGGGATGTGGTACCATTTCGATTGATATTACTACGCGAAGTAGTACTTCTATACCGGCTGCTGCTTGTACGGTTGGCAGTGCTTATATTTGATCTTCCGCTTAGAGCAGTGCTTCTCAGGTTGGAATTGGAATTGTAAATCCCTCTCCTGCTGGCGCTATAGGAATAATTTCTGTTATAGTAGTTATTTCCAAACCTACTACGGGAATAGTAATATGGGTAATGTCTATAAGGAGAATAGTAATAAGGGCTGTAATAACCGCCCCATCCGTAGCCTCCCCAGCCCCAGTTGTTCCAGCCATATCCATAACCGTAGCGATTCCATCTCCAGGGGTTGTAATACCCGTAATAACCTCCGTAGTAGCCGCCATAAAAACCACCGTACCCCCAGACAAATGGAGAACCGCCCCAACCCCAATTATCATAAATGTTGATATTCACATCGGTGGCGTTGTCCCCCCATGATCCATAACCATTATAGTCGTTGTTGGGGGCGTTATAGCTTAGATCCTGATTGTAGCTGATGCTGTCGGATTCCATATCACTGTAATAACCATCAATATCGGTGAATACCTCACTGTCCAAAATTTCACCGTATTCATCGGCCTTTTGTCCAAAATAATCACCATAGGTATTTTGTTTTGGAGCAGGCTGTTGGGTTCTTGGTCGTTGTTCGGTTACCCGAACTTGCTCAGTTCTATTGGAATAGATGCCATCATTATCATAATAAGAGGCTTGCTGGTAAGACCCGCAAGATGCCAATACTATG
>TARA_R110002050_G_scaffold27184_2_pt1 | contig 16615 bp, 8 predicted proteins | sample TARA_R110002050 | Tara Oceans TARA_R110002050 (sample SAMEA4396988) | marine metagenome | biome: Polar Biome; feature: [DCM] deep chlorophyll maximum layer (ENVO:01000326); material: water (ENVO:00002006), including particulate matter (ENVO:01000060) such as... | depth 25 m
CTCAACGTTGTTAGCGTCGTTCCAGCCAGCGTTAAAGTGAACTGCTTCAACTTGACAGTAAGCTGTAGCGCAAGTTAAAAGCAGCATTGTGGTTATAAGCTCTTTCATTATCTTAGCGCATCAATTTTGTCTTCCATACGTATCATACGTTCTTCTAACTTTTTGACGTCGTCTCTAGTTTCTATAATAGTATTACGTATGTTTTCGTCTTTCATGTTGAACTCCATGCGTGTAATATCTGGCTTAGGAAGCTCCTTAGCCTCAGCGATGTCGGCTTGCAAAACAAACCACATGCTTATAATAGTTGCCATACCAAACCCTATACCTATTAAAGTTTGTACGCTAACCTTAAAGCTAGTGTTTTCGTTAAGTTCCTTTGCCATTATTTTTTTGTTTGAGAGTCTTTTAAGTCTTTAGCTGAAGGAGCACCTTTACTACCAGGCTTTCTCATTTTTTCGCCTGATCCAGCTTTAATTCTTTTTCTTTTAGCGTGGATATTATCCCATAAACCTCTTTTGCCCTTTAATGGGCTTTTCATTTTAAATGCCATATCTAGTTTTTTTTAACATTTCCATCTACGTCTAGCTGCTCGACCTCTTTCACCTGTCCAACCTCTAGACCTAGCGCAGAATGATTTTCTACGCCCAGCAGCTTTACTGCCTGGTTTAACATCTCCTGTTACGGCGGTTTTTAGCTTACTACCTGGGTTTTCTCTACGATACTGTTTAACTCCCGTAGAAGTCATGCCAGCGCCCTCTTCTGCAGTCCTAAACGTTCTACCTTTACCTTTGGTAGTCTTTCTCATTTTAAGAGGGTTGTTATGTTGGATATAAGCCATAGTTTAAATATTACTTGTTTTGCCTTTCATTTAATCGTGATAATAGCAGAATTGACTTTTGCTTCTTGTCATCATTTTACACCTCGATCCGTCAGACTTTCTTTTTCTACACTGCCTGTCTTTAGAGTTAGGGTTTATCATTTCTACTTTTTCGTGTATTGTACACTTACCGTTTTTAATAGGTTTTCTTGTACATCTTGTTCCATCAGACTTTGCACCGCTGCAAGTTATGTTTTTCTTACCGTCTTTTCTTTCTTCCTTTTGATCTAGCTCATATTGATTTTCAGCTTCTTCTTTTTTCTGCTTTCTATCTTTTTTAACTACTTCTTTTTTAGCGTCTTTTTTCTCTTGCTTTATTTCGTCTTTAACTTTATCAACTTCTTTCCTTGAGTCTATACCTAAACTCCATTGATCCCAACCTAAAAATACAAATACTCTTTGAAGAGCGTGTAGCTCACTGTCTGTAGACGCTTTTAAGTTGTCTATCTTTCTAAGCATACGATTGATAGGTATGTTTGTTGTACCTTCAACACCTAGTGTTATAGATTGATAAACAGGGTTTTCTAAAGTGTCATAGCCCATGCGATCGTAAACATGCTTATTAAACTTATCATTCTTCATAGCACTATATAGCTTTCTAAACTTAGAACCAATACTAGGTGATAAGTTAAGAGCTTCAACAACAACGTTGCCAAGGTCTCCTTTAAAACCTTTATCTCGCTCTTCCATAAATTTATACGCGGTGTTTTTTACCGTAGCAACAACAGCTCCGTATATACCAGAACCACGAAGCAAAGAGTCAAGAGCTCCGTTAAATATTCTTTCTACTTTAGTGTCTTGCTTTTTCTTTTTCTTTTCATCGTCTTCTTCTTCATCAAAGCCTATAGCAAATATAGCTTGTTGTAAAGCAGAAAATATTAAGTTTTGTACAAAGCCGTAATAAAGTATTCTTGATACATTAGCTTTCCAGTCGCCTCTACCAGCTATTAAATCTTGAGCTGCTTTTTTAGTAAGCCTAGCCATCTGTAGTGGCGTGTTAGCAAAGTTTAATATAATTCTACCTATTACAGATCTTTGTTGTTGTGATATTTTATCAGGCCTAGCAGACTGCTGGGTTTCTTCTGCTATTTCTTGAAAGTCTAAAAATGCTTTTTCTTGAGCCTCTTTTTGAGACATACCTTCTGCTAAATACTTTTTAAGTTTTGATCTGTAAAAGTTAGCACCACCAAAAGCAATAGCAATACTATCCGCTACTTGTGTAGGCGTAAAACCTAGAGAAAGAATATATCTAAGAGCTGCCAATGCTTTGTTTGTAGCTCCTGCTACAGCATTTTGAAGTTCAGCTTCGTTAATATTCATTTTTAACCCTGATCTTCTAGCTTTCAAATAGTCAGAGTTAAATACAAACGAAAAGTCAGACCAAAACTGCTTTTGATTAGCAAACATTTTTGCTTGAGCAAATATATTGTTTTCTTCAAAGTTAGTGAAGTTAACTATAGATATTAGCTGCAACACGGCAGATCTAGCGTTAAAGAACATAATAGCGCCAACAGAGTTGTTGATCCAGTTCATAAAAGCGTTGGCTATCTTATTACTTCCTTGAGGTCTGCTTCTACCAGTTTTCATGGCGTAAAGCATGTCTTCTAAAGCTTCTCTAACGTCATTGCCATATACAGCTTCTATTTTGTTCATGTTATCTTTGTTAAAGATTTCATCAACGTTAGCTTGCCACTCTTCTAAGTATTTAGCCCTACCGATTTTATCAACAGCGTTCTGCATGTCCATAGCTACGTTTTCTACAGACCAAGTATCGCTTGGCTTAGAATAACCTTCTTTAACTCTAGATATAGCGCCTAGTGTTTCTGCAAATGCTAAAAGCTCTGGATCAGTAGCAATAACGTTAGAAAGCTCTGCGACTTCAGCGTCAGACAAACCTGGTATACTATGACCAGCCTTGTTAAACAAGTATACTCTAACAGCGTTATCATAGGTAAACTCAGATCCAGGTATAAGCTTACCTAATTTCTTTTTAACGTCAGGAAACTGCTTTAACAGCTCTTTATAGTCGTTAAGTATAGCCATTTTGGCAGAGTTCATTTCTTTATAAGCTCTAGCAAATGGATCGATTAAAGCTTTTTTAAAGAACTCCATTTGAGCTTCACCAACTTTACCTTTGCCAACAAAGTATCTAAGTAAACCTAAGAAGTCATCCGCGCTTGGTGGAACAAAAAATCTAAACGGATTATTTCTTTTTCCAAACTTTGCGGCAGACACGTCTGAAAACATTTTGCTAGCATCAACATCTTTGTTTTGCTGGATTATTATATTGAACTTAGCACTCATACCCTTGCTAAACTGTACTCTTGCTTGAACAGACTTAGACTTAATGTCTAGTTGATCCATTACATGCTTAACAGCTTCAACGTTTGGAATAGCGTCGTCTACAAAGTAAATGTCATTATATCCTTCGTTAGCATATTTATCTAATATCCACGCTGCCTTAGCGTCGCCAGTGCTGTTGCCTAAGCCGGTAATGTTTTCATAAGGAAGGTTTATGCCCTGTGTTTTTAACCAGTCGTGTATTGCTTTTTGGCTTTCAGGCGCTCTAGCCGTAAGTATGTATACATCTTTAGCTCCGTACTTTTTTATTTGATTTTTAAGCTTCTGCATTAACGGGCCAGGCTTACCTTTAGTCACCTTGTTAAAGTCTGTAAAGTCAAAGTTCCAGCCTTCGCTAGCTAGCACGTCGCCAACAAACGGCCACTCATCAGAAGCTATACGTTTAGTTTCTTTACCTTTAGTTGCGATTACAAAGTTTTCGCTTACACCAACGGTTTCGTCAAAGTCAAATATGCTTATGCCTTTAGCTTCAGTGTCAGAGTTTATCAGTCTAGCTTTATTGTGAGCGTCATTAATTGTTGTTTGGTTTTTAGCTCTACCTTTTGAAAGCTGCGCTCTAACATTAGCTGTCGTAGCCATCTGCTTAGCGTCTTGCTTTATGAAAAGATTTAATTTAGCTTTTTTAAACGCAGCAGCATTTAGCTGAGGCTCTACTCTTAATATAAGTTTTCCACTTTTTGATCTAGACATTCTTATAGTTAAAGGTATAACGGCGTCGTTAATTCCTTTAGTCTTTAAGTTTAAAACGTCTGTGTCGCCTAAGTGGAAAAGCCCAGCAGAGCCCATGTTTATATATTGAGACGGTATTGATTTGTTTAAATAAGCAAAAGAAACCCACTCACCGCTAACTATTTTAAAAGTTTTAGAAAGCTTTGCTGCTAACCCAGCGTTTTTTATAACCTCCCATTGGGCTTTGGTTACGGTAGTTTTGCTGCTAAACTCTTTTAAACCAAGTAATTTAGCCATATCTTTTAGTATAGGCTTAGCTTTGTCGTATAGTTCTTTTACAGCGTCAGGATTAAAAACTTCTTGCGGAGTTTTCAAAGCAGAGTCGTTTAACAAGTCCCATTGATAAGAATTAGATACTCCTCTAGCAGAGTCTCCTTTAACTTCAAAGCCTATCTTAACACCGCCAGGAAACTCTAACCACATATCTGGTAAACCTCCCTCTCTAGGTTTTTTCATTAAAGCTTTTATATCTTTATTTCCTTTAGTTACTTCAATTAAATTATTGATAACTAATATCTCTAGTATTTTGTGTGCAGGCTTACTTTTGTTACCTCTTTTTTTTCTTAACTTAGCGTATTCTTCTGCCACGTTGGGTAGCTTAAATACTTTAGTGTAGTTTTCTTGTCTTCTCTTTAAATACTCTCGTATAGCGTGACCTACTATAAGATCTTTGTCTTTAGTTATTCCTTGCACAAACGTTTTGACGTTAGCGCTTTGCATGCCGTCTACCCTAAACATTTTTACTAGCTCTAAAGCCTGTGTTTCTTGTGTAGAAGAAAGAGAGAACTGAGTATTGACACCTCTATTAACCTTTATGGCCAAGTCTTGAAGTTGAACTTCAATATCTATGTTAGGAGAAAATATCATAGCATCTTGAAGAACCGCTGGCTCTTGAACTGTTTCCATCACAGCATCAAGAGCTAATGTAGAAATCATCATACGAGATAAACCATCTTTTCTAGTACCTCTAGTTGATCTACCTATTTCGTAGTTTAATACCTCGGCCATTGTCTGACCATCGGAAGTTCTACCTAAAAAGAAGGCTTCAACCTCTGCTTTCGTTGGCTTACGTTTCTCGTATAGATCAGGACCAGTGTTTCTACCAACGTCAGGTTTTATTTTACCCTTGTTTATAGCATTGTCAACCTCTGTTGGACTTATGTTTTTCTTTACTATAAAACTAAATATTCTTTTACCTTCAGGAAACTTTTGACCAACAAGTCTTTCCATCGCTACAAGATCTTGTATTGTAGAATATTCTAGTATAACGTCAATGTTATCATAAACAAAGTCAATAAAGCTTTTGCCACTACCCATAGCTTGCTGCACAATGTTTTTCATTTTCTTTTTAACATTGTTCTCAAACTTAAGCATAAAGTCTTTTTCAGATATTTCAGTCTTTTGAGACTTAACTACATCTCTTACGCCTTGTCTTATGTCTTCTTCTTGCTGCTCGGCAATAAACTTTTTACCGTCTTTTCTTTTTAGTTTTTGTCTATATTCAGACTTTACAACACCACGCTCTTCTGTTGGCTCAGCAAATATACTTTGATCTTGATTTTCAAAATCTTCAATCATAGCGTCTTGTTCATCTGCTATAAAGTCAGCGGCTTTCATTTTACCATCTCCACTTGTCTCTTTGTCAAGAGAGCTTGCTCCAACCTCTTTCTTTTTTGAGGCGTCACCAACCCTCCACACTATACGCTTGTTAACGAATCCTGATAAACCAAATTTACCTTCTTCAGTTACTTCTTTTCTAGGATCGAAGCCTATAATAGCTGGAATTAACAATTCTCTTACGCGCTCAACGAATCTATCTAAAGGTACGTTATTAACGTTAGCGTCTTCAGCGTTAACATCTATACCAGTTCTTATTAGCTCATTTTTAATTAATACATCTATATTTTGATCAGCTATTAGGTACATGTAAGCTTTACCAGCTCCTTTATCGTCGTACTCTTGCTTAGTCATTTTAGAGCCGTCTTCATTTAACGCAAAGCCGTCAACTTTCTCTTGTATTACAGAAGACTTTTGAGCAGTAGCTCTAGCACCTTCTTTTCCTTTAATAGGGCCTACGTCAACACCTTCTTTAGCAGCTCTTGCTATTATTTTACCGGCAGCCTTGCTTCCAGCTACAGCTTTACCAAAAGTTTTAACAAAGTCAAACACTTGCTTACCGTCTTTAAACTGTAGTTTTTTAGCATAGCTGTCAGGCAATAGGCTTTGTATTTGTTCTGATATAATGTTACCAAGCTTAACAAAGAAACCTTCGTTTTCAGCTTTGTATATTTCGTTAACCATTGAGTCAGAAAGCAGGTTTAAAACCTCTTGCGCTTGTAAGTCTTCTGTTAAATTAATTTTACCGTTCTTGTCTACAGCGCCGTAAGCTTTTAACCTAGACTTGATTTGATTAAGAAAATCAACTTCGCCAGACTCAAGTAAATGATTAATAAGCTTTTGCCCAGTTTGTATACCAGCGCCTCTTACTTCAGTCATACCGGTTGCAACGTCAGACTTTTTAAAGAACGTTTTACGTAAAGCAGCATGTAAAAACTCGTGCGCAGCTACATTAACATACCCGCCTTCATCAGTAATATCTGCCTCATTACTTAACACCATAGTTAACTTGCCTGTGGTGTTGTCTTCGAGAAGCATACCGTAAGTACCGGCGTTAACAGCTTCAGATATTTTTATTTTTTTACCTTTTTCGTCTTGCGTTAAACCTTTAGCGGCATCTTCAAGTACTTCTTGACGGTCAGCTATTATCTCTTGAACTTTTTTAATAGCTTTTGTATCACCTTTTTCTTGATAACCTTTAAGCTCTGCCTCTAAAACCTGTATGTCGTAATTAGCGTTTTCAACTAAGTTGTTAGTGTATTTCTCTACAATTTCATCTATACTTCCTTCAAAAGTATCGATGTCCATGTCTTTGTAGGCTTTCATTTTTTTAACCTTACCGGTCATCTCGTCTTTAAGTATGTCTAACCTAGCTCTTGTTACTTTTTGAGCACCTTCAGACTTACCTATTTCTACAGCGCCTTCGTACTTACCTATAATAGCTTCTATTTCAGCTTCTACTGTAGCGAGTTGTTCTGCGGCGTTAGGTACTTTCTCTATACCTTTCTTTTCTGCTTTTTTATTTAGATCTACTCTTTTCTGCTCAAGCTCAACTAAAGCTTCTCTATCGGCTTTATCTGTTATCTTAGAATCTATTTGAGAGTCTGCTATTGCCTTGCCTTGAGTTTGATCAACAAAAGCTTTTAAAGACTTATCGCCTTCTATTTCTATTTTAGCTTTAGCTTTGTCTTCGTTTGATATGTTTTCGTTATTTAAAAAGCTTTCTATATCTTTTCTACTTGCAGTACCACCGTTTAACGTGTAAGATCTTTTAGCTAGTATGTCAGCAACGTTTGCAACACCTTTAGCTTCAGCTATACCTTCTAAGAATATTTCACTAGCATCAAGCTCTTGCCCGGCGGCCTTTTGACCTAATGCTTCACCACCGGCGCCTGCTGTCATCTCTAGCGCAGCGACTTGTTTTGCTAGTCTACCTTTCTGCGTTGCAGTTAAAGCTTTTTGAACTTTTTTACCACCCTTACCAATAGTAGTAGCTCCTTTAACAGCAACAGCGCCTATACCTCTTGATAGACCGGCTGTCACACCTTCAATAGCGCCTATAGTTAAACCTCTAGCTACAGCTTTGTCTTTTAAATCTTGAAACTTATCAGTGTCTTCTAGTATAGCTCTAACGTTTTCTTTTGTCATCTCTACACCTTCACCAATCTCTTCTTGTAATAGCTGAGCTAAAGTATTACCAGTTTCCATCGCGCCTGTTAAGCCACCAAAGAAACCACCAACAGCACCAGATACTGCACCACCAGCCGTAGTTAAAGCGCCAAGAGGTCCAAGTGAAAAACCTGTAGAACCTATAGCGGCCCCAGCAACAGCACCAGCTCCTGAAGATAAAGCGGCCATACCAAGAACTTCTTCAGAGTCTTCAGCGGAAGAAATCATTTGAGATATAGAACTTACGATTACAGCGGGAGCTATAGTAGGGTTTGCAGCAAAAGCTTTTACAGCGCCCCACATACCACCACCATTTTCTTCGTACATCTTCTGGTAGTTAAGCATTTCATCTGTAACACCAGCTTCTTGCATACGCTTATTAGCGGCTAAAAAGGCTTGTAGATCTTCGGAAGATAAGTTTCTACCTTTTTTATATACTTCTAAAGCTTCATCTACGCTTTGCCCTGCGGCCCAACCTTGTTTACCAGACCTATATAAATCACCTACAAAGTCTGTTACAGTATTTTTACCGAAAGCATTTTCTATCCAAGTGTTTTTTTCTTGACTAACTTCACCGCCAATCATTATATCGTTTCCATCTTTGTCAACGCCAGGTTTTGCTTTAGGTAGACTGTACATGCTTGAAAACTTTTCAAAGCCCCCGTCAAACAAACCTTTTTCTTTAACAGCGGAAAAAACATTTTGCTTGTATTTGTCGTTTTCGTAGAACTGAGAAAACTTATCAAACGATATGTTTAAAAGATTGCTTTCTATTAAAGCTTTGTATAAGTGTTGTATGTTATTCATAAATTACGACTGTATGTAATTGTCCAATGCAAACTTCATTCTTTCGCTTGGCGTAACGTCTATCCAATCAACATCACCATCGTACCAGGGTGGCGTTTCAACGCTTTTTGCATTGCTGTATATATTTAGCACTTCTAAAAACTTATCTTTGTCTACAGAAGAGCCAACCATATACCTTGAGCCTTGCCTAGCTTTTGCTCTGTTTTGATATTTACCACCAATACTAAAATCAAAGTCTTTAAAATAAGGATTATCTAAATCAAACTTAACCTCATCGTTTCTAAACATGTTTGCTTCGTTTAAAACTTTTGACATGTCTAAAGCTGGAAAAGCTTTATTTAATCCGTCTATAAATTTAGATTCATTTTTAGTACTCCAAGCTTCATTAAAAGTCGTTAAGTCTTCGTCTGTGTCTTGAAAAGTTGTATCGCTATCTTGGGTAGTTTCCCCATCGTTGCCCCCTGATTCTTCTTCACCTGGAAAATTGTTTAACGTAGTCGTAGGCTTAGGCTTGCCTTTTTCAGACTTTTCAACTTTTTTAAGTTCATTAATATACCACTTTCTAAAATGATCAGCTACTCTTCTTTCTTTACCATCAGCACCTGTTATTTTATGAGTAACACCATTTTTCTGTATAGCTTGCCTAATATCTATCATTGTATTTGGATCTGTTACTCCTAAATCGTTGTAAAACGACTCAAACCAATTTGAAGTGTTAAACATATCGCCACCGTTACTCCAGCCTACTAAGTTGCCTTCGTCGTCTTCTTCGCTGTTTTCATTATCAAATATTAACGACTTAACACCAGCGTCACCAATATCTGTAAACATTGTGCTAACGTTAAAGTTTAAGTTTTGATTGTAGTTAGGGCTATCAGCTGGCATATTAGAGACAGCTGACAACATACCGTTGTGTTGTACGTTAGCTTCTCCAAAAGTCATTTCAGGTGCTAAAGCCTGAATTGACTCTACAGATGTTTTTTTGTCTGGATCATCTTCAGCAACGTCAGGATTAGGATCTACCCAATAAAGTTTACCATCTATAGTTTGAAAATTGTCCGATATACCTTGCTGAATATCAGAATACATGTTCTTAACACCGCCGTAGTTACCTTTAGACATTTCTTTAATGTCAAAGTCTTTATGGTTCATGGTGTTTTTTATTTCCATGAGCTTTGCGTTTTGATCACGCAGGCCCAAAGAGTTTTTATTTATCTCTGCTATTTCAGCTGTTAAATCAGCGTACTTAGGGTTTCTAGGCGACATGTACGCTAACTGCCTGTTTAGCTCTTTAAATCTAGCGTTGTTTTCAGTCATAGTACTAGTAACTAAGTCTCCAACACCGCTGTGTAGTTTTGAGTCATCTATATCAGGATTAGCTAGCTTATGTGCTAACATACCAGCTGTAACCCTGTCTTCAGCGTCTTCTACCATTTTAAGAAGAGGCTTATAGCCGCTTTCAAACCTTTTTTGATCTGCTAAAGGTTGTAGTCTTTGTTGCGCTCCAAGCTTAGCTAGTTTGTCAAACAAACCAGTAGCCGGCATGTTATCAACGTTTTTTTGCAAATCGCCAAGAAAGTCTTGACCCATTAACTCGTTACCTAATTCGTCTTTTTCTTCTGCCATGTTTTATTTTTTTACGAGGGGTCAAAAACACCGTCCGCGTACATTGAACCAAAAGCCGCTCCTAGCTCACCAAACTCGTTGCCAGTGTTTTGAGCTACGTTTGTTGATGAAGATAAGTTGCTAGCGCTTAAGCCGTACATATTTGTTATTCTGTTTATGTTTTGTTGTTCAACATACTGTTGGCCTTTGCGATCTAGCATGTCTACTTGAAAAGCGCCGCTAGCCATAAGTTGATCTAATCTACTTTGTTCGCCAGCGCTCAATCCTTGAAGCCTTGAAGCTTCACCTCTTTGCAGCTGATCTAGCCTACCAGCTTCTTGAGCAGTAAGACCTTGTAGTCTAGCTCTTTCACCCATTTGTAATTGTTGTATTCTACCTCTATCACCTCTTTGTAGTTGATCTATTCTAGCGGCTTCTTGAGCTGTCATGCCTTGTAGTCTTGCTGTTTCACCAGCTCTTAATTGATCAAGTCTAGAAGCTTCGCCTAATTGCATTTGTTGTATTCTACCAGCCTCTCCACGAGACGCCATTTGGTTTTGTCTTTCTTGCTGGGCAATATCTAAAGAAGCTTGCCTTGCTTGTTGGTTGCCAGCCGCAGCTAAACTTTGCGCTAAACCAGCCACGCCGCTAGAACCAGCCGCCCCACCTAAACTGCTTAACAGGTTAGCTTGTTGTTGCTGCGATTGCTCTCTAGCAAAGTCTGCGGCTCTAGTGTCAACTCTTAGGTCCTCCATAGTATTCTGCATGTCAGAGAATCTATTCTGTAAACCAGCGTATTGATTTGTTAATCCGGCAAACTGATTTTCCATGCCGCCATATTGACTTTGTAAGCCAGCGTATTGGTTGGTAAGACCTGAAAATTGATTAGTCATACCCTCATACTGATTAGTAAGACCTGACATTTGATTAGTAAGGCCAGCGTATGGATTAGTTAATCCTTCGTATGGGTTTTGAAACTCAATAGCATTGTATTGAGCCTGCATTTCATTAAACCTTTGTTGATCTGCTTGCTGCTGTCTTTTAGCTTGCTTTCTAGCTTTGCGTTTTCCAAAGAAGTCTAGCACAGCGCCGCCTATCGCCACGTAAGCTTGTGGAGGAAGAGCCTTAAGGGGACTTGCATTGCCTTCAGTTTTTTTAAAAGGCGAACGTGAACCGTATATTGCCATAATATTATATTTTATCTATTTATAGTTACATTAACGAGCTACTATTTACTGCTTGGAGAAATCTCCGATGCTATCGAAAACAGCTCTACTAGCTCGTTTGAGTTGTTTTCTAGCTTTACCTTTGCGTAATAACCTTTTATGCCAGACTTGTTGACGGTTTTGTTTTTAGCAAACATAATTAAGTCACCAGTTTGAGGCGCGTTGTCTATAATCATGTTTTTAATATATAAGTTGTTATTTTCAACCTTACTTATCTCTCCAATTTTAACTGGAGAGTTTTGAGCGTACGAAACGTTATTGGTAGAAGTATAAGTCTGTTGAGTAACTTTGTAAGCTATATCTCCAGACTGTAAAGAGGCGTTTAAGCTACCTTCAGCGTTAACTGTTAATTTGTGAAATGTATCTGGCATATTACGAAGTTGTTCCTGGGGTTATTATAAAGTCTAAATCTAAGTATATTGTTCTGTTAGCGCTTGGCTGTGAGTTTACAGTTATGCCACCAGAAAGAATTATTGAGTCGGCTAACAATTTAGGCGGGGCAACATCAAAGGTTAGCACCTCGCCGCCTTTAAAGGTTTGAGCAAGCGTTACTACCATTTCTCCAGCGGAGGCTGAGGCTACGTTGTTACCACTAGCGGTTCTGTTGTTTGAGACAGTATTGGCGCTAGAATTGTTAACGCCGTTACCGGTGTAGGTGGTAATGTCCCCGCCTGGAATACCATAAGTTCCATTTAGCGTTACGACCGTGCTGCCACTAACAGCACCTCTCACGGTTGAGGTTACCCTAACTAAATCTGTAAGCCTTAAATCCGGTATTATAGAGCAGCCTAACGCACTATTTATTAAAGATATTCCTGACGCCCTAAATGTTAAAGTTACTCCGTCTGAAATAGTCTGAGCGCTAGATATAGTTATAGTGTTAGTCGTGGTGTCTACTGACCGTATAACAGGAGTGCCAGACAAACCAGTTCCACTATAAACTGACGTACCTACTGTAATATCGCTTACTGAATCAAGTTTAATTTCAGTAGAAGAAGAAACTGCGCCATCTACGGTTTGTGTATTTGAAAAATACCAAGCTCTATCTGACACTAGTGCGTTTGTGTCACGCTCGTCTTGATTAAGAATAAGGCCAAAGCCATTAGCGTCTGTGTCAGCGTTCTCTATATTCCAGCTAATACTTTTAGAAGCAGAGCTTGTTGGACTACCAACAACGGTTACGTTACTAGGAAACGTTTTATAAGAACTAGAATTAGCTGTTGAAGCTAAGGCTAGCGTTAAAGTTGTATTACCTAGTTGAGTTATTCTTTTATTTATTGCTTTGCCAAACTTCATCTCTGTTCCGTCTGTAGGATCGGCAACTAAAAGCACGTCATATAAAGAGCCGGCGGCATCTGGAAACTCTATTTCACCATCAAAGCTACCGCCTAATAATTCACCTTTAATCATTTTCTGAGGAGAATGTCCTGCAGAAAAAGCTTTGTCAGTAAAGTCATAATAAGATCCAGAAGAATTATTTACTATAAATATAAACTTAGCGCCTTCATCACCTTTTATAGTAAAGCCTCTTACGGCGCCTTCTTTAGGTATATCGCCAGTGTTTAGTTGTATTGATTTTATTAACTTCATAGTCTACTCTTCTTCAATGTTTTCTGGCACTAACTCTACAGGATTTACCGACAAAATTCCTATACCTTGAAACGTAAAATCAGATGTTTTAGGCTCGCCTTTTCCTTTTATATAATTAAACCATTTATCTTCTTTTTCTATAAACTCTTTTATAGAGCCGCTTTCCATGTTTGTATCTATACTTGATAATTTCCATCCAAGCTTAGTAAATTGATTGTGCAAGTTTGAGTCTGTAACACCTAAAATCGTGTCACTATTAGGAACGTGAGCTTGCGATCCTTCGTAGTTTATTGTTTTAAAGTTTTTAATAAGCTCAGGCGCATCGTTTAAAAGCGTTGTTATTGTTGAAGAAACTGATTGCAGGTTATAAAAAGTGTTTGGTGTAGCTTCTTGATGGTAGTGCTGATAAGCTTCTCCGTTTTTAAAAGTAAAATACTTTTTAGACACGCTAGTTCCACTTTCAGGAACAAACGACTTAAAGCTAGTCCAACCTTTTACCTCTTCGCTATAAGATATAGTTTGCTTTGCTACCTCAGGAAAAGCAATTTGAGTCATTGTAATGTTGTCTATAGACATGGTTGTCAAAGAGTCTTCGCTAGAAGATGTTATCATTAAAGAACCTATTATATGCTGATCAGAGTCGAAAGGGTCAACGCTTTGTATTTCTACTGTTTCTGAAATGTTAAGCGTGTTTCCGTCTACCGTAAACGCAAACCCTGCTGTTGGACTAGCGTAATAAGCAACTTCAATAGAACCAGAGGTAAAAGAAGTTACGTTAAAGCTAACGTCGTATTTTTGACCAACCAATATTTCTTGTTCTATAGCTTGAGAAACTCTTAATCCTTTTAACGCCTCATCCCATTTAATTTGTTCTTCTGCAAATAAAAGATTATTAAGGTTGTTTGCACTAAGAGTGTTTATTTCACTACCCTCATAATCTATTTCGCTAAACACCCACGAACCTACAACGCCTCCACTTACTATAGAGGTTTCGTCTATTATAGATAAATAATCTATCTTACCAACAAACCAATTTGGCACGACGTTACCAGTAGAGCCATCTTGATTTATAGGTCTAGCGTATATGCCGGGTATATCTGGAGGCTGAGTGCTCATTGAAATACTAGCGCTAGAACCTTCTGGTTGCACTATGCTTGATATGCCTGATCCATCAAGATTAAAAAACACAGAATAGTCGCCAGCTGTATCTACCATAGCTCTAATAACTCTAGTTTGACCGTCTTGCAACTCAGGGGTTTCCATTCTTATATATAACTTTCCTTCTACAGTTCCTGTGTCTGGGTTTGGTTGTATTCCAAACTTTAAAACATAACCGGCTGAAGTAGCGCTAGTAAGCTCGTCGCCTGACCAATCATAATCTATTCTATTGGCGGCTCCATTGCCGTTGTATGTTTCTGGTATATTCCAAACCCAACCGCCGTTTTCATAGTAAGAAATGGGCTCACTTAAAGCGTTTATTAGATTGTTTGTTGTTTGAGCACTCCACTCTTCAGAAAATCCACCTAAATTACCAGTTTGAGAGATGTTAATCACCGTAACGTCAGTAATTTCTACTAGCCCTGCTTGGCAGTTATATAAGCTAAGTCTAACCTTGTCTAAGCCTTCATAAGCTTGACTACTAGCTTGAAACACCGCTCTAAGCACAGGTCTTTGTTCCCCATACTCTGTAGCCGTTGTTGGCATACACACTACACCGCCAGCTATACTTACTACATTTCCACTACTGTTTGTATTTCCTGTTGCGCCCGGGTATCTATACATTTGGCCAAAATAGCCATCTGGATAATTTGCGTCACCAGGAGTTGTTTGGTACGCGTCGCCACCACCGACTGCTGAAGGTATACAACCATATATTATAGGAACAGTGTCTCCGTTTAATCTTAAAAAGTTGCTTGCATCAGGCGTGCTAATAGTAACAGAGTCTGGATCGTAGCCAAGATCAACCATGTACCAATCACCATCTATTAGCTCTGCTTCTACGCTAAACCCTGCTGGGCTTATACTTGTGGCTAGCGTGCCTATCGAGCCATCTACAACGTGGTGCGTTGTTCCAGCAATATTGTAAGAAGATAAGTCTGCTCCATTGTGGTTATTATAAGCCTCGCCCGCGCCATGTTGTTGGTATGTTGTCACGCCATTATCGGTACCTGTGTAATATTGATAATCGTTTGTAACACCTTCTTGAGTAATCGACACTGTTTGCCATGTTCCAGGGTTTTCTTGCCCGTACTGTTGCAGCGCGGCGTAGTTAAGTTGAGTTACGCCAGAAGACGTGTAGCCTAACGGCAGGGCGTGTACTACCTCAGCCCACGCTGGTATTGCAGAGCTAGGAACTGCTTCCGTAGACTCAGTTCCGTATACAGCAGTTTGACTAGTCTGCTCGTCCTCACCAGTGTCAAAGTCGCCTAAGTTTTCTGCAGTTACACCCTGAGCAGCCGCTAAGGTCCCGTATTGAACACCACTTGCAGAAGTGTCGTATATCTGCGCGTCTACGTCATTATATGCAAACTCTGCTTCTGCCGCGACCTGCTGATCGTATTCTGCTGCGCCTGGAGTACCGTTTCTAAATACTTTTTGAACTCTTAGGCTAGTAAACAATATATCATATTCTTCGCCAGCCTGGGTGTCCATCTCAACTTTTACGTTTAGTTGATCAATAACTTTTGTTAAAGGTAAATTGTAATCACTCCAATAAGAACTTAACAATGGGTTTTTAGGGCCACTAGCAACTTTATAATAAAGCTTTATTGTTCTTGTTTCAGCGGCGCTCCAAGCGGAATTGCCAACAGTTCCATTGTGAGTATAACTAGGTTCGCTTTGAAAGCCAAGGCTTCCAGGCGTAGGTGTTGTTTGAAGTCCAACAAAATCTCCTTGAGCAGTAACATTGACATCAGAAGTTGTAACATCATTATAGACGTATGTTTCATCTTCATCGTTAGCCGCAGCGTCAGTGTAGTTTTTAATTGGCGTTGTGCCATCGTAAAGCTGCACTTTTATAGAGTAGGTCATACCGCCGCCGCCAGCTCCATATAAACTTTCACCAAAAGCATCCATTGTTCTAACCTTGTATTTTATCTCTACAGAAAACTCTTCTCTATTAAGAACGCTTAAGTTGTGAAACCCTGGGTTAGCATTTGATATAGCGGAATTTATATAGTTAGTTGGAAAAGCGCCTAGTGAAGAACTCCATGGAAACCAAAACGCATGCTTTCTAGCGCCGTAATACGTGTCATACGCGTTAACGCCAGTACCAGAGTAATACAATAACCCATTAGGATGGTTTCCTGTTGAGTTTTCTCTAAATGTAAGAAGACCTTGGTGGCTTGCGATTTGGTTGTACGCTGCGCCCATGTTACCGTCAATAGTACCTGATATTGATACACTACCACCAGTAAAATCAGTATTGTACGTTGAAGTAGAATTATCCGCGTAAGCAGTGGAACTTTGAACATGGTCACCACTGCCCGCTGGATAGTCAGTTCCGTTAAAAGTTCGTCTAAATGTAGCATGGTGTCCTGCTTGACCCATGGTGCCCATACCGGTAGAACCAAAAGGAGAGTCGTTTTGTTGACTTATGTACATCCAGTATGGGTTTGTGCCGAAAGTTGGATTT